>Ga0302326_10007925_pt1 | contig 23533 bp, 14 predicted proteins | sample Palsa_T0_3_FD_202264 | JGI IMG/M metagenome (GOLD analysis project Ga0302326, IMG submission 202264) | Peat permafrost microbial communities from Stordalen Mire near Abisko, Sweden - Palsa_T0_3 | ecosystem: Environmental > Terrestrial > Soil > Palsa > Peat permafrost | place: Sweden: Abisko... | reverse complement strand
CACTGCATTAAACAGCGCGGAGCTGGTTAGCGGCCGCACCAGCATAACGTCCGTGGTCCGCAAGAATTGACTTTGGTCCAAATATGACTGCGCCAGATCGGCAACGATAATTATCGGCGGCAGCTCTCTACCGGCGCATTCCTTTTCGAGCCGCGCAATCAATTGGTGTGCATCCATATCATAGAGGTGCAGCTCCAGGATTAACACGTCAGGCCACGCGTCCGGTTGGCTGTGGATCATGGCTTCGAGCACTTGTTGGCCGGTTGCCGCTACCTTTGGATTCCAACCCAGTGCCCGCGCCATGTTCAGCAGCCGCTCCGGTGCGTCATTACTGGAATCGACGACGAGAATTCGCAATCCCCGTACGCTGAGCGTCCCCTCGATGTCATCGTCGACTTTCAAGGGAAGCTCAACCCAGAAAGTGCTGCCCACCGTCAAGGCGCTGGTGACGCCGATCTCTCCGCCCATGAGTTCAACAAATCGGCGCGCGATAGAAAGACCCAGGCCGGTACCGCCAAAGCGACGGGTCGTGGATGCATCGGCCTGCGTGAATGGGGTGAACAATCGCTCGAGCGCCTCAGGTCCGATGCCTATACCGGTATCTTGGACCGTGCACCGCAGGCGGATTCGATCCGAATTTTGCTCGGCGCAGGATACTTTCAGCTCCACATACCCGGATTCGGTAAACTTGATCGAATTGCCCAGCAGATTGGTCAGGATCTGGCGCAGGCGCGAAGCATCGCCCTTGACAACACGCGGCATGTCGGGCGCACACTGAACGACCAACTCGATTCCCTTTGCTGCTGCCTGAGGGGCCAGCATTTGACCAAGGGCGCGCACGAGTTCCGCTAGATCGAAGGGTTCGTCCTCCAGCGACATCTCGCCTGCCTCAATCTTCGACAAATCCAAGACATTGTTGATGACGCCGAGCAGCGCCCGGCCGCCAAACTGAATTTTGGACAGAAGTTGGCGCTGGTCCTCGTTCAACGTCGTGTGTTCCAACAGATATCCAAGGCCGATGACGGCATTCAATGGCGTGCGGATTTCATGGCTCATGTTGGCGAGAAATTCGCTCTTCGCACTGTTCGCGTGTTCAGCCCTATGGGTCGCTTCACGTAACGATCGCTCGTATTGCTTACGCTCCGTGATTTCACGCACTGCCGCAAACACGCCCTGCAGTCTTCTTTCCCGATCGTAGAGGGTGGTCGCGTTATAAGACACGACAGTCTCCTTACCGTCCCTGTCGCGCGCGGTCAGTTCGTAATCGGTAACCTTTCTCTTGCCCAACGCCAGCCTGATGCCCGCTTCGGCGCGTTCGGGGTCTGTGAAAAATGCTTTGAATGGCGCGCCGATCATCTCATCGCGCGTACATCCGGTCAGCGCTTCCATTTGCTTGTTGACGTCGGTGATGATGCCGGTTGCATCCGTGGTCATCAATGCGTCGATGTTCGATTCGAACAGCGACCGAGTGTAGAACTGGTGGTCCCGAAGACGCTGCGCCAACTGCCGCTGCTCCGCCTCTATCTGCTTGCGCGCCGTGTTATCGGTGCCGATCAACAGGTAGCCGATGATCGCGCCCTCGGCATCGCGCAGCGCCGTGACCGAGACGACCGCGGGAAAGCGACTGCCATCCTTGCGGATATAGGTCAGTTCGTAAATATCTTCGATGCCTCGGGAGGCCTTGAAAACCAGCGCCTCGAACCCGGGCGCGATTTGAGTTCCAAGTTCGCTGCTCAGGGCCTTGGCGCGCGCGATGATTTCCTGTGGATCGGAAATGTCGGCCGGGGTGATCTTGTTCATCACCTCTTCGGAGGTATAACCCAGCATGCGTTCCGCGCCGACGTTGAAGATCTGGATGACGCCCATTGCATCGGTGGCAATTTTCGAAAAATTGCTGCTGTTGAAGATCGCTCGCTGCAGGGCATCGGCTCTGAGGAACGTATCACTGCCGCGGATTTCCTGGGCGTTATTCGAAATGGCGGCGGCCGCGGTTGGGATTACTAGAGCGCCGGACGTCAATGAGACCTTCCGAGGTCGACAATGTCGATGATTCTGGCTGCATGGGCAACTGATTTTCTGTCGCTCTTGAGCGCCTTTTCAGCAGCAGCAATCAGATCCGCCGGTACAGCGCCCGCTGCGGCGTCCCAGGCATCCGAGCGCGAGGAGTCACGACAGCCGCCGCCCACAGATAGCGTGACGCGACCGCTTCCCATCACGTCAGACTGCAGTATCTGCAGCTCGCTTACTGCATCGATTGCGCGCTGTGCGACGGTACTCGCGCCGTGCGAGTCGGTTTCCGGCAGCAGCAACGCGAATTTCCCGCCCGCATAGCGGCCCAGCAAATCAGTCGGGCGGTGCGCAGCAGAGCGCAGACAATCCGCAACGGATTTCAGGCAGGCATCTCCTTTCTCTTCGCCATATTCGGCGTTGAACGCCGTGAAGCCCTCGATGTCTGCCAGTAGTAACGCCAAGGGTGCTGAGGAACGCTGAGCACGCAGCCATTCCTGCGTCATGGCCTTCTCGAGTTCCCGGCGCGTGGCCGCACCGGTTAGGAAGTCGATCTTGATGGCGCTGCGCATCGTATCGGACAGCATCTTTAACCGTTGGTAGGTCCGCACCCGTGCCAGCACCAAAGGGGCATGGGGCGGCTTATTGATAAAGTCCGCTGCGCCGAGTTCAAGTCCCTTGGCTTCCAGCTGCGCACTTTCGTGGCTGGTGATAAAGATGATTGGTACGTCCGCCAGCGCCGGATCGCTTTTGAATGCCTTGCATACTTCAAACCCGCTCAGCTCCGGCATGTCCACATCCAGAAGCATGAGGTCGGGCGCGGATTCGCGCGCCAGCTTGAGGGCTGCGCGGCCGGAAGTCGCGAATCGAAGCGGCGCATAGCCGCTGAGGATGCGGCTCAGGATACGAACAGCCATCGAATCGTCGTCGACCAAAAGAATGCTGAATTGCTCTGGAGCTTGCATATGTTGTCTAACTCTCGCCTGGCGTAGTTGGTATCGGCGCGGTGTTCCAGCGGTTACACCGCCTTGGCCTCGGGTCGCTGGTTATCTCCGGGCGATAAAGCCGATTCAATGGCATCGGCCAATGTTGTGGCATCGAAGGGCTTATTCAGGAACCCCACGGCCCCCAGTTTCATCGCCCTTTCGCGCAGTCCCGGCTTTTCACTCGCCGTCACGAAAATGATCGGCGTTGCTGCGGCTGCAACAAGTCTTTGAAGACGCTCGGCCACCATGAATCCGTCTCCGGCCGGCAATGACACGTCGAGAATGATGACGTCGGGATTGTTTTTGCGAACTGCGGATATGGCATTGATGGCGTCTTTGGCCGCGCACACCGTATAACCCATGCTCTTCAGACGCACGCCTATGGCGAGCAAGAAGACGTTGTCGTCGTCAACCAATAAGACGGTCTTCATTGAGGGTGCTGTCTTTGGAGGTTCGGTGGATCACAACCCAAAATCGCGACGCACGCTGTGCGAGCAGTCCACGCCAGGTGCGGCATCAACCTGTTTGTCCTGGGCGTGAATGCATAGTGTCATGAATAAATCAAATTCGACGGACCTCCGTCTCATTGTGGGACGACCGGCGCAGAACTACGTTGACTATTCAGTTTGAATGAAGACCTATGGCAACCAGCGTACCCAAACACACGATTGAACCGCGAGTCACCGCGAAACTCGATGCAGACATGAGTATCCTGCTGGTTGATGACGATCCAGGCGCCATCCAATTGATGGGGCGTATTCTCGCGGACGTCGGCAATTTGCGCTTCGCCACCAATGGCAGGGACGCGCTGCGTCTGGCGCGTGACTCGGCGCCCGATTTGATCCTGCTCGACGCCGAAATGCCCGGTATGAGTGGGTTTGAACTTCTGAAGACATTGAAGGCCGAGGCCTCGCTGACCGATGTACCGGTGATATTTATTACCAGCCATAACGAAGCGGGCTTCGAGGTTTCCGCCTTGGATATGGGTGCGGCTGATTTTATCGCGAAACCCTTACGAGCCTCCCGGGTGCTGGCCCGTGTCCGAACGCAATTGCGTGTGAAGCAGATGGCCGACGAGCTGCGCCGTACCGCCACCACTGACTCTCTGACAGGGATAGCGAACCGACGTCAACTCGATGTGGCGCTCGAATGCGAATGGTTGCGCGCCCAACGCTGCAGTGACCCGTTCTCGCTGCTCATGATCGACGTGGATCACTTTAAATTGTACAACGACCTGTACGGACACCCGCAGGGCGACGTCTGTCTGCGTTGTGTGACGCAAGCCCTTCGCAGCGTATGCAAGCGGCCGGCCGACCTGGTGGCACGTTACGGCGGAGAGGAGTTTGTGATTCTGCTTCCGCAGACGCCGCGTCAGGGCGCCCAGCATATGGCCCAACGGGTTCTCGACGCGGTTGCAGAATTCGGCATATTCCACGAGAAGTCTCAGACCACGCACTATGTGACCGTGAGCGTCGGTATCGGTTGCTTCGATGATGTCAGTGCGTCATGGGCATCTGAATCGCATGGGCTCTGCGCCAGCGACCTGGTCGATGCCGCGGATAAGGCTTTGTATTCGGCCAAACAGGCCGGCAGAGCACGGGTCGGGCTGCAGGACATCGCGCAGGCATAGGGCTCTGCAACACTGATACTTGGGGAAGGATAGCTAACCCAAGGACGGCGCTGATGTAGGGAAAGTGTGACAACGGACTGAACTGCACACACGCGCACAAAGACCCAACATGCGTCTCGTGTTCATCGTCTTTCGGATCAAGATGTGCATGGCATTGCCGACACCATGCCTGACAAGAATCACGCCGAATCACCATGACCTGGCCCGTATGCAAAGACGCTATATTCACCGAGCCGCGCTCGCCACGATCGTCATGGGCGCTGCCGCGTGGACGCAGCAGACGCACGCAGGCGATGACGATCTGACGACCTTGAACCTCGAGCAGCTCATGAACGAGCCGGTCACGTCGGTGTCGAAAAGAGAAACGAAGCTGAGTGAATCGCCCGCGGCGATCTCGGTCGTGACACAGGAGGACATTCGGCGCCTCGGGATAACCACACTGCCGGAAGCGTTGCGGCTAGTACCGGGGTTGGATGTGGCGCGAGTGTCGGCCAATGAATGGGCGGTGAGCTCGCGCGGTTTCAACAGCCAATTCGCCAGCAAGTTGCTGGTATTGATCGACGGTCGAACTGTCTACACGCCAGCGAGCGCCGGAGTGTTCTGGAATGCACAAGATGTCATGATCGAGGATATCGATCGCATCGAAGTTATTCGCGGACCGGGAGCGACGCTGTGGGGCGCGAATGCGGTCAACGGTGTCATCAACATCATCACCAAGCGAGCCCAGGACACGCAGGGCACCCTGGTTGCGGCAACTGAGGGGACCGAAGACCAGCCGCTTGTGGCGGCGCGCTACGGAAGCCAGGCTGGTCCGGATCTGTCCTACCGCATTTACGCGAAGTTTTTCGATCGAGACGGATTCCTCGACTCCACCGGCACGATCGATACAGGCGCCTGGCACACGCTTCGCAGCGGCTTTCGCGCCGATTGGAACTCAACCGGCGTCGACACCGTGACGCTGCAAGGAGATGTCTACGGCGGCGAGGCCGGCAAGCCGGTCAACGTGGTTACTCTCGCACCGCCGAGCGTGACGACGATCAATGCGGAGGAACAGAACAGCGGAGCCAACCTGCTGGGGCGCTGGACACGCACTTTCTCTGCCGATTCGGCGCTCACTCTGCAGGGATACTTGGATCATGTCATCCAAGGTGACGGGTATGGCAGCGAACATCGCGACACCTACGACATCGATTTACAGCACCGCTTCGGCTGGGGTTCTCGCAACGACATCCTTTGGGGTGCGGGTTACCGATTGTCATCGATCGAGGAGACACAGACCTTCGATTTGACCTGGACCCCGCCTAACGAGGATATCCGCCTCTTTAATACGTTTCTGCAAGACGAGATCACGGTCGTGCCGAATCGGCTGCATGTGACGCTGGGGTCCAAGTTCGAGCATGACACCATCAATGGGGGGAATGTGGAGCCCAACGTGCGGGTGGCGTGGACGCCGGCCGAGCGCCAAACTGTATGGGCGGCGATCTCGCGCGCGATACGTACACCGGCGCTGTTCGAGCTCGACGGCCGCTTGAACCCCGCGGCGTTCCAGCCGAGCCCAGGCAGCCCGCCGGTGCTGGTCTCAATCCTGCCGAATCCGCAGCTAGAGTCCGAAAAGCTGGTCGCGTACGAGCTTGGATACCGGTTCGCGCCCAGCCCGCGGATGTCGGTGGACATTTCGAGTTTCATCAATCGCTATTCCGATCTAGTCGTCATGAAGCCTGGCGTTGCGCAATTCGAGCTGAACCCAGCGCCGATGCACATTCTCATGCCGATCCTGGAGGAGAACATACCGGACGCCAACAGCCATGGAGCCGAAGTGTCGGCGCAATGGCAGGCACTGCGCGGCTGGATGCTGTCCGGCAGCTACACCTGGTTGCACATGGACGTAGCGCAAAATCCGCCGACGAACCTCGCGAGTCCGCAACAGCAATTTCAGGTGCGCTCCTATCTTGATTTGCCGTTTCACCTGGAGCTGAACAGTGCGCTTTACTACGTCGATGCGGTAACTGAACCGTCGGGGCCGCTGACGGTGCGGATTCCCGCCTATGTGCGCGCCGACCTGGGTCTCATATGGAACCCGGGAAACAGGTGGTCGCTCGGTGTCTGGGGGCAGAATCTCCTGAGTCCGCGTCACCTGGAATTCGCCAGCGAGAACACCACGCTGCTCACCGAGGTGCCCCGATCGATCCTCGGGAAAGTCACGTGGAGCTTTTGAGTGGCCAACGTGCAGACCCGTTGGTTCTTTGCCCCCGGATCTTCCAGATCTCGTGCAACAGTGGCGCTCGTCATCGCGTGCGGATTCTGGATGCTGCAACCCCTCGCTCCATGCCGCGCAGCACAGTCGCCGGATACGCTGCGCGAGAACCAACTTCGAGCCGGGTATCTGCTCAATTTCGCGAAGTTCGTGGAATGGCCGGCCTTGGGCGCGACGGAACTATTGACCGTCTGCTTCGTGGGCGGCACCGGGATTCGTGATTCATTCACAACCGGCGCCGGCAAGCAGATCGGCACCCACTCGTTTGTTACGCGCACGCTTTCCGCTCGAGCATCCCCTCAGGGCTGCCAGGTGTTGTACGTCGAGGCCGCCGCACCATTCTCCCGGGAGTACACGAGTGTTGCTGCCGTGAACCCCGCTCTACTCACGGTCGGCGATGGGGAGGATTTCCTCCACGCGGGTGGCATCGTGGAATTATTTGCCGACAGCAATCGCTTGCGCTTCAACGTCAACCTGGACAACGCCCGCCGAGCGGGTCTACGGATCAGTTCGAGCTTGTTGCAGCTTGCTTCGCACGTCGAGGGCGCGGGACAATGATCAGACAGCTGACCTCACTTCGCATCCGAGCGCAACTCATGCTGGTACTGGGCGTCGCCATTAGCATGGCATTGCTCATCGCCGGCGCGGTGGTCGCGATCTCCAACTATCGATCCGGCCATCAAGCCCTCACGCAGCGCCTGCAAACCCAGGCCGATATCATCGCCATCAACAGTTCCGCCGCACTGGCCTTTGACGATGCCGAGGCGGCGACGCGAACGCTGAAGGGCTTGAGCGCCGACCCAGCCATCGTGCAGGCGGAGTTGCTGCGCGCGGACGGATCTGCGCTGGCACGCGAGAGCTTCGGCGGCAAGCAGCTGAAAGGCGTCAAGTTCGTCGATGTCAGCGCAAATGTGATGTTGCCGCAGCGGATCGGATCGATCCACTTGCGGGCGGCGACGGCGGAGGTCGATGCGACGATTGCGCGTCAGCTTGGGATGCTTGGCGTGGTCTTGGCGGCGGCTTTGTTACTCACACTGATGGCTGCTGCCTCGCTTCAGGAAATCATCTCGCGTCCCATCGCTGCGCTGGCGCATGCGGCTGCGCAGGTCGCACGCTCGCGCGACTTCGGGGTTCGGGTTCCGGTACAAGGCTCGTACGAGGTGCGCGAGCTGGTGGAGGCATTCAACTCCATGCTCGAGGAACTCGACTCGAGTGCGCAGCTATTGCACCAATATCAAGCGGGACTCGAGCAGGCGGTGGCGGAGCGCACGGCGGAGCTGGGAGCTGCCCTTGTCGTAGCGCAACAAGCGGTGCGGGCGAAGGCGGAGTTTCTCGCCAACATGAGTCACGAAATTCGCACACCGATGAACGGTGTGATCGGGATGTTGGACCTGCTGCACGGACAATCGCTATCCTCCGAGGCGCACAGCATGGTGGAGACCGCGCGCAATTCGGGAGACGCTCTGCTTTCGTTGATCAACGACATCCTGGATTTCTCGAAGATCGACGCCGGCAAGCTGACGCTGGAGAATATTGATGTGGAGTTGCGGCCTCTCGCTGAGGAGGTTGCAACGCTCTTCACGCAGCAGGCGAATGCGAAAGGCTTGGAACTAAGCTGTTTTGTCGACAATGATGTGCCTCAGTTCGTGGGCGGCGATCCGACGCGATTGCGGCAAATCATGGCAAACCTGATCGGCAACGCCGTGAAATTCACTGAACACGGCGAGGTGGTGTTGGGAATCCGGGTGCTGCCGGATGGCGGCGCGAGCGATACGGCTGTCACGGTAGGACAGCGGATCACCCTGCAGATACGGGTTCATGATACCGGCATCGGTATGACCGCGGCGGCGCAAAGCTCCCTGTTCAGCGCATTCACGCAGGCAGACAGCTCGACCACCCGCAAGTACGGCGGCACGGGGCTCGGACTTGCGATCACGAAAAAACTCATCGACGCCATGGGCGGCTCGATCAAGGTGACATCAACGCTAGGGGGTGGCGCCACGTTCAGCGTGTATGTGCCATTGGAGGCGCGTTCGACCGGCGCGGCCGCGCGCTCGCGAAATCTGCGCGGATTGAAGGCCTTGATCGTCGATGACAACGCGACCAATCGCTGTATTCTCGAGCACTACCTTTCGCCTGAGGAAGGGCAATTCGAGAGCGCGAGTTCGGCACGAATCGGACTCGACGCGGCACGGGCCGCCGCGGAGGCAGGCGCGCCCTTCGATGTCGTGTTGCTGGACTATCAAATGCCGGAACTGGACGGCATGGGGTTTCTGCGCGAGTTGCGCGGCGACCCCAGAATAGGCAACACGAAGTGCATCGTTTTGAGTTCGCTCGGGGATCGAGTCGCGGAGGCAAACGATCTGGACGTCGCGGCGTGGCTGATAAAACCGGTGCGCAAATCGCAGCTGCAGACTCTGCTGGCTCGTGTGACAGGGCGGGATCAGGGGTCGCAGACCGAAATCCGGCGCGACGCGCTCCCGGGCCTCTACACGGGCGCCCGGGTGTTGCTGGTCGAGGACAACCGAGTAAACCAAGAGGTGGCATCGCGCCTGTTGAAGACCTTTGGCGTCGAAGTTCGGATCGTGGACAACGGTGCAAAGGCGGTTGCGGCGATTCAGGCGCAGCCCTTGGACCTGGTGCTGATGGATTGTCAGATGCCGGTCATGGACGGCTACGATGCGACGCGCGCCGTGCGCGCCTGGGAGCTCGAACATGCGAACGGTGTGCGGGGCCGCGCTCGCGTGCCGATAATGGCGATGACTGCGAATGCGTTAGCCGGCGACCGCGAGAAGTGCCTGGCAGCGGGTATGGATGATTACCTGTCGAAGCCGATCAAGCGCGAGGTATTGGCATCGGCGCTGGCGCGCTGGCTCAAGCCATCTTGCCCCGGATCACCCGACTCGAGAGATGACTGTGCGCCAGTGCAATCGGATCCTCCGATGTGCGATATCGCAACGCCGCGTGATTCTGCGCTGAACGCAGCGGTGATTGCTGAACTCAGTGAGTTGATGGGTGACGATCTGCCGGATGTAATCGAGACTTATGTGGGCGATACGTCCGCGCATATCACAGCCATGGAGGCCGCGCTCGCGCAACGCGATCTCGCGGCGCTCGGGCGCTGCGCGCACAGCCTGAAATCGAGCAGTGACGCGGTCGGGGCCGTCGTGGTGCGGTCGTTGTCGCAGGCGTTGGAATCACATGTCCGGGCGGGCGGTGGAATCGATGAAGCGCAACGCATCGTCGCCGCCATACGAGCGGCCTTTGAGGTGGTGGGGCCCAAGTTTCAGGAGATCATAAAAGCCGCGAATGCCAAGTCCAGCGGCGCGCGCGCGTCGCAGGCCAACGGTGACCGCATGCCCATTTTGCTGGCCGAAGACGATCCCGTCATGCGAAAGCGGATGACGCGCCTTCTCGACGAGGCGGGATACGAAGTCGACGCCGTGGCAGACGGCATGGCAGCCCTCGATAAGATGACTCAGCGCTACTACCCGATATTGGTGACGGACTGGGAAATGCCCGCGATGGATGGCCTTGACCTGTGCAAGACAGTGCGCACCTTACCGCTCGAGGGATACGTATACACGCTGTTGCTGACCGGCCGTGATGCCAAGAATCACGTCATTGCAGGGCTCCAAGCCGGTGCCGACGACTACCTGATAAAACCAGTCCATGAAGCGGAGTTGATCGCGCGTCTCAACACCGGACGGCGGATTCTGGCCCTCGAGCATTCGCTCAAGGCTAGCGGCGAGCGAAATCGCGTGCTGATCGAAGACGCCGCCGCACTCGAACTCGAAAGGCTCCAAGCGCAAAAGCTCGAATCGGTGGGCCGGCTGGCAGCGGGCGTCGCACACGAGATCAACACTCCAGTTCAATTCGTCTCCGATAATGTGCAATTCGTGCGTACCTCCATGGCCGACATTGCCGCCGTGATTCACGCCTACCGGGGCCTGCAGGAGGCGGTGCAAACGGCCGGCGATGTTGCCGCGGCCGCGCGACTTGCGGCCGACGCCGAAGCTGCCGCTGACCTCGACTATTTCATGGAGAACGCACCTTTGGCGATCGACAGCTCCATTGACGGTCTGCGGCGTATCGCAGCGATCGTCCGATCGATGAAAGAATTCGCTTATCCGGACCAAGCGCAAAAGACTTCCGCCGATTTGAATCAGGGGATTCGAAGCACTCTCATCGTCGCGCACAACGAATATAAGTACGTTGCCGAACTCGACCTGGAATTAGCAGATCTGCCACCAATACAATGCCACCTGGGGGAAATCAATCAGGTGATCCTGAACCTGCTGGTGAATGCATCGCACGCGATCTCGGATGTCGTCAAAGACACGGGCAGGCGTGGCAAAATAAAACTGCGCACCCGCCTCGACGGCGATGCGGTCGAGATTTCGATTTCGGATACCGGCACCGGAATCCCCGAAGCGGCTCGCAACAAAATCTTCGACCCCTTCTTCACAACCAAAGAAGTCGGCAAAGGAACCGGCCAAGGGCTTTCCATTGCACACAGCGTCATCGTCAAAAACCATGGGGGAACGCTGCGCTTCGAGACCGAAATCGGTAAAGGCACCACCTTCTTTGTCCGGCTCCCGGTCGATGCGCGGATCGCTGCGGCACAGGCGGCGGCATGACGCGATTTTCAATCGGTGTACGCCGCGATCAACGCCCGCGCCGCCTTGGCCGCACCTTGAACCGGGCCATCGGCGCCCATGGTCACGCGGGTTAGATAGGCACCCTCCCACAAGAGCATCAGCGAGTCGCCCAGCGAATTTGGTTCGCGGGCTCCCATCTCGCGCGCGAGCTGGCGAAAGCGTCGGCGCATGTCGGCCTTGTACTTCTCGATCACGGGACGCGCCGGGTGATCCGGCTCGGTGATTTCCACCGCGGCATTGGCCAGTGCGCAACCCCGTGAATCTTCATCGCAATTGTTTTCGACCAATACATCGAACAGGGACTCGGCTTGCAAGCGCGGATTGCCCGCGTGCGCCGCGACGGTTTCATCCCACCACAGCAGACCCTCACGCTCCTCGCCGCGCAAATACTCCGCCACGAGTTCGTCCTTCGAGGTGAAGTTTCGGTAGAAGCTCATCTTGTTGGTACCCGCCTCAGTGGCGATGGTATCGACGCCGACGGCGTGAATGCCGTAGCGATAGAAGAGGTCGCTGGCCGTTTTCATGATGCGATCACGCACGCGAAACTTCGGCGCGGAAGAAATAATCTCTTCCTGTACAGCCACTTGCGTCTTTTTGGCTCGATTCATAAACATCTCCGCTTGACATGTGACTGACCGGTCATTAACTTATCAACCAAGCGTAACTGACCGGTAACACACGGTGCACAGCATCGGTGTGTTGGAGCCGTAAGTCAAGTGCTCTCTCTGGGGCTTGGCGGACCCGGTCAGCCGCGGAATCGCCCGGAATTGGCCAGGTTAGTAACTCGAATTTTTGATCGGAGTCGTAGATGTCCCTCAAGCAACTCATGTCTGTGCCCCTCAAGCAACTCATCTTTCGCAAGAGCTCATTACCCCTGGTGCTTGGCCTTACCACCTTCGCCGCCTTCCTGCTTTTTTCCGGCGTCGGACACTCCCGCGCCAAGCCGCAGCCCACCGCGCAGGCTCCCCTGCCTCAGGTGACGGTGGCCGAAGTGATCCACCGTCCGCTGCGCGAATGGCAGGAATTTAGCGGTCGTCTGCAAGCCGTGAACACGGTGGATGTCCGTCCGCGAGTGAGCGGCTACGTCGACCGGGTTGCCTTCACGGATGGCGCACGCGTGAAGAAAGGCCAGCTTCTGTTCCAGATAGATCCGCGTCCTTTCCAAGCGGAAGTGGAGCGGCTCGTCGCAGAACGTACCCGCAGCGTTTCTGACCTGGAACTCGCCCAGGCCAATCGGGCACGCTCAGAACGGCTGATCGGCGCACACGCCATCTCGCGCGAGGAGTACGAGCGTCAGGTGGCAGCCGAATCGTCCGCTCAGGGAGCCTTGGGCTCGATTGATGCGTCATTGCAGGAAGCGCGGCTGAATCGGGAGTTCACGGAAGTGCGCGCTCCGATCGACGGCCATGTATCGCGTGCCATCGTTACCGCCGGAAATCTGGTGACCAGCGCCAGCATCTTAACCACGCTCGTTTCAGATGACCCGGTCTACGTCTACTTCGATGCCGACGAGCAAACCTACTTGCGATATGCGAAGGCAAAACACGATCCTGCGCTCGCGAGCGGCGACACCGACGTCTACATTGGACTCGTGGATGAGGACGGGTACCCGCACTTAGGGAGACTCGACTTCATAGACAACCAAGTTGATGCCGCGACCGGCACGATTCGTGCGCGCGCCGCACTTGCAAATCCCGACGGACGTTACACGCCGGGCCTGTTTGCGCGCGTGCGGCTCATCGGCGGGCAAGATCATGACAGGGTCCTCATCGAGGATCGCGCCGTGGGCACGGATCTTTCCAAGAAATTCGTGCTGACGATGACCAAGGACAACCGCATCGAGTACCGCCTCGTTGAACTTGGACCCGAAATCAATGGCCTGCGCGTCGTGACCCGGGGACTCGCACCGAACGAGCTCATCGTCGTCAACGGCTTACAGCATGTCCGACCCGGGCAGAGCGTCGCCCCCACGCGCATTGTCATGAGCGATGCCGAGAGCGGCCTCAGCCAGGTGGCGGCGCAACCGATTGCGGAACCGACAAGCGCGGCAACGGCCGCCAGTCCAGTCGATGCGGTCTCTCGCATTGCCCAAGCCGCCGTTGCTCTTCACGTGGCGCGATAAGGTCATGAAACTCTCGCAATTCTTCATCGGTCGCCCGATTTTTGCGGGCGTGCTCTCGGCGCTCATTTTCTTGGCCGGCCTCATTGCGTTGCCGAGGCTTCCAATCAGCGAGTACCCGGAAGTCGTGCCGCCCACCGTGATTGTGAAGGCTACCTATCCGGGCGCGAACCCCAAAGTCATCGCCGAGACCGTCGCCAGTCCGCTCGAGCAGGCGATTAACGGCGTGGAAGGAATGCTCTACCAGTCCTCACAGGCAACCGCCGATGGCCTGATGACCCTCACCATTACGTTCGCCTTGAGTACTGATGTCGACAAGGCGCAGGTTCAAGTACAAAACCGCGTATCGCAGGCCTTGCCCAAACTCCCCGACGTCGTGCAGCGCCTCGGCGTAGTCACGAATAAAGCCTCACCCGACTTGACCATGGTGGTGCACCTGGTCTCCCCGGACAATCGCTACGACACGCTCTATCTGTCGAACTATGCGCTGCTTCGCGTCAAGGACGAGCTCGCTCGCTTGGACGGAGTCGGGGACGTGCAGGTGTTTGGCGCGGGCCAGTTCTCGATGCGCATCTGGTTGGATCCGGAAAAGGTCGCGAGTCGCGGGCTTGACGCAGACGATGTTGTGAGAGCCATCCGCGAGCAAAACATTCAAGTGGCCGCAGGCCAGCTGGGAGCGCCGCCGCTGCCGAGCGCGACGGAGTTTCAGGTCGCAATCAACGCCAAAGGGCGCCTCACCTCCGAGGAGGATTTTCGCAGCATCATCATCAAAACCGGCGCCGGCGGACAAGTCACGCGATTGAAGGACGTGGCGCGCGTCGAACTCGGCGCCGACACGTATGCGCTGCGCGCACTTCTTGACAATAAAGCGGCGGCCGCGATCCCTATTTTTCAGCGCCCCGGCAGCAATTCGATCGCGATCTCAGAATTGGTGCGCGCAAAGATGCAGGAACTGCAGCGCGACTTCCCGCAAGGCGTCGACTATCAGATTGTTTACGATCCCACCGTGTTCGTTCGAGGTTCCATCCACGCCGTCGTTCACACCCTGCTCGAGGCCATCCTGTTGGTGGTGCTGGTCGTCATCGCTTTTCTCCAGACCTGGCGCGCCTCCGTCATTCCCTTGATCTCCGTGCCCGTATCTTTGGTCGGAACCTTTGCGGTTATGCATGTTTTCGGATTCAGTCTGAACGCCCTATCGCTCTTTGGACTGGTGCTTGCCATCGGCATCGTCGTGGACGATGCGATCGTCGTGGTCGAAAACGTCGAGCGCCATATTGCCGGCGGCATGAAGCCCATCGAGGCGACGCGCCAGGCCATGCGCGAGGTCACGGGACCGATTATCGCAACCGCACTGGTGCTGTGCGCGGTGTTCGTGCCGACCGCGTTTATCAGCGGGCTCACCGGCCAATTCTACAAGCAGTTCGCGTTGACCATCGCCATCAGTACGGTGATCTCGGCGTTCAACTCCCTCACGCTGTCCCCGGCGCTCTCCGCGCTGCTGCTGAAGGAACATGGCGCCCAGCCGGACCGTCTGACGCGGATCTTGAATCGCTTGCTCGGCGGCTTCTTCCGGCCCTTCAACCGGTTGTTCGGCCGGTTTTCATCCAGCTACGTGGGCGGCGTCGGCCGCGTCATTGGCGCCGGAGGCATCGCGCTGCTTCTTTATGCAGGGCTGATTGGTCTCACCTGGGCAGGCTTCGCGCGCACTCCGACGGGCTTTATTCCCCCGCAGGATAAGCAGTACCTGGTGAGTTTCGCGCAGCTCCCGGATGCTGCAACGTTGGATCGCACCGAATCGGTGATACGCCGCATGGACGAAATCGCGCTCAAGCAGCCGGGCGTTGATCATGCGGTGGCATTCCCGGGCTTGAGCATCAACGGCTTCACCAACAGCCCCAACTCGGGCATCGTGTTCGTGACACTAAAGCCCTTCGATGAGCGCAAGTCCAAAGATCTGTCCGCCGGCGCGATCGCCGCCGCGCTCAATCAGCAGTTCGCCAAGATACAGGAGGCCTACATTGCCGTGTTCCCGCCGCCCCCGGTCATGGGCCTTGGGACCATCGGCGGTTTTCGCATGCAGATTGAGGATCGGGCGGGCTTGGGATTCGAGGAACTCTACAAACAAACGCAGAACTTGATGGCGAAGGGCAATCAAACCCCCGAACTGCAGGGCCTCTTTTCCAGCTACCAGGTCAATGTCCCGCAAGTGGATGCCGATGTCGATCGCGAGAAGGCGAAATCCCAAGGCGTATCGATCCAGGAACTCTTTGACACCATGCAGGTGTACTTGGGCTCCCTCTACGTGAACGACTTCAATGCCTTCGGCCGCACCTATCCCGTGACGGCGCAGGCGGAGCCGAATTTTCGGCTGCAGGCCGAAGACGTCGTGAAACTAAAGACCCGCAACGCAGCCGGCGACATGATCCCGTTGGGATCTTTCGTGACGGTCAAGCGCTCTTCGGGTCCGGACCGTGTCATGCACTACGATTCCTATCCGACAGCGGAGATCAACGGCGGCCCGGGATTGGGATTCAGTTCCGGTCAGGCGCAGGCCGCGATTGAGCGGCTCGCGCGGCAGGAATTGCCGAACGGCATGAGCTTCGAGTGGACCGAGCTGACCTATCAACAGATCATCGCCGGCAACACCGCCGTGCTCATCTTCCCGCTCGTGGTGTTGCTCGTGTTTCTAGTGCTCGCTGCCCAGTATGAGAGCTTGACCCTGCCGCTGGCAGTCATCCTGATCATGCCAATGGTGCTCTTGTCGGCCATCACCGGCGTGGCGCTTACTCACGGCGACAACAATATATTCACGCAGATCGGCCTGATCGTGCTCGTGGGCCTCGCCAGCAAGAACGCGATTCTGATTGTCGAGTTCGCGAGGGATCAGGAACTCGAGGGCATCCCGCCGCTGCAAGCGGCCCTCAATGCAGCCCGCCTGCGGCTGCGGCCGATTCTGATGACATCGCTGGCCTTCATCATGGGTGTGGTGCCGCTCGTCATTTCCACCGGCGCCGGCGCCGAGATGCGCCACGCCATGGGCATCGCCGTGTTCTCGGGAATGCTGGGCGTAACCTTTTTCGGGCTCATCTTGACGCCGCTTTTCTATGTCCTCGTTCGCAAGCTCTCGCGGCGCGCGAGTGTAGCTGACGCCGCTGGCGCCCCGCTGCTCCTCGACTCGCTCGGCGATGAGACGGGTTGATCAGCCCTATTCAGATGAAGGTCCAGTCATGAAAAAAACATCCGCAATCGCCCTAGGAGCGCTGCTGCTCGCCGCCTGCGCCGTCGGCCCCAATTATCGTGCGCCGCCGATGGCGCCGGCTCACCTGCAGAACGCGGAGTCGAACGCATTTGTCGCTCAAACGCCGGAAGCACTCTGGTGGCAGCAATTTGAGGACACCGAACTCGATGGCCTCGTGGGTCGAGCGCTGGCGGCGAATCTGGACCTGCGCTCCGCGTATGATCGAGTGAAAGCCGCCCGCGCGGTCTTCGTTGAACGGAATTTCGACTACGCACCGCATGTGCCGTTGGACGCGTCGTACACGCACTTCGATGAGCAACAACCCGGCTTTGGTCCCGCTCGCATCAATGCGCAAAGCGACAGCTTGGGGTTTGATGCCAGTTGGGAGATTGACCTCTTCGGTCATGTGCGCCGCTCGGTCGAGGCCGCAAAAGCTGACCTGGGCGCGGAGCGCGCCAACTATCAAGACGCGCAGGTGACCGTCGCCGCTGAGGTTGCGCGCAATTACTTCGAGCTCCGCGGTGCGCAAAAGCGCCTGCTGGTGGCGCGGCAAAACTTGACCACGCAACATCAAACGCTGGAGCTGACCCAACTGCTCGATGAGACAGGGCGCGGCTCGGAACTCGATGTGCAGCGCAGCCGAGCGCGCCTGAAGGCGACTGAAGCCACGATTCCACCGCTCGAGGCGGGCGAAAAGCAAGCGGGTTACCGGCTTGCCGTGCTGATTGGCGAGCGCCCCGGACAACTGGATGAGGAGCTTCGACCGGCCGAGGTGGCGACGTACGCCAAGGCGCTGCCGATCGGCGATCCCAGCGAACTGCTGCGCCGGCGGCCCGATGTTCGCGCGGCGGAGCGCCAGCTCGCCGCGGCGACAGCCCGCGTGGGTGTGGCCACAGCGGATCTGTTTCCGCGTGTCAATGTCACCGGCTTCATCGGTTTTTTATCAGGCGATGTGGGGCGACTGTTCAGCGCGACGACCGGCAACGATACGCGCGCCTGGTCCATCACGCCAACGGTGAGTTGGGCGGCCTTCGATCTTGGCTCGGTGCATGCCCGGCTGCGCGCGAGCGAAGCACAGTCCGATGCAGCGGCCGCAAACTATGAAAAAGTCGTATTGCTGGCGCTCGAAGATGCTGAAAACAGTTTCGTGGCATACAGCTCCAGGCAAGCGCAGCTCAAGAGCCTGACCGAACAAGCCCAGGCTTCGCGCCGCGCCGCGGAGCTCGCCGGCATCCAGTACCGCGAGGGCGTCGCGGATTTCCTGGTGCTGCTCGATGCGCAGCGCACGCAGCTCGATGCCGAGGATTCCGTGGCGCAAGCGCAGACGGCGGTCAATGTTTCCGTTGTCGCCATCTACAAATCCCTCGGCGGCGTTGGGCAGCCGCTGAGTAACGCGACGGCAAAACTGGCGGTTGCTCCGTGAGCATCGGTTCAATCCATTTCGACAAGGAGTTCCTCGACGCTATGGCCTCGGTTGGGGCTTCGCGCATCAGGACCGCCTATGGCGCGTATGGGGAATTCGCCGCGCGCGCCCTCGATGTCATTTACGCGTTCAGCCTGTTCGGAGTGATCGGTGCGCTGCCCTCGCTTCTGAAGCTTGTCGCGCAATCCGCAGGGGGCGTTACGCGCAGTGTGGAACGGCGTCGGAGTAATGCTATTTCGTCGTCCAAGCCTCAAACCCGATCGCGTGGAGATCGATGCGCGGATCGATCCATCCCGCCTGCGCCGTCATCAGACGAATATCATCGATCGGGTAAGCCCGTTTGATCAACATGGCGCGGAACGTCACCATCATGAACAAGCGGTTGAGCCAGCTCACGCCGAGCCCATCGACATAGCGCCTGATCTCAGCCAGGGATGCATCCCGCCGCATGTCGATGAGCTGTACCGTGCCGCCCGGACGCAGGACGCGGCGCATTTCGCGGAGTGCCTCGACCGGGTCGGCGAAGTTCTTAAATGCCGCGCGACAGACCACAAAGTCCTGGCTGGCGTCCGGTACCGGCAGGGCTGCCGCGTTGCCCACTTCGAACCGCACGGCGACAGCCGCCGCCGCGGCGTTACGCCGGGCGAGGTCCACGAACGTCTTGCTGATGTCCACGGCGAGCACATTGAAGCCGCGCTTGGCGAGCTCAATCGAGAGGAATCCGGGTCCCGGAGCAACCTCGAGTATCGCACCGCGCGCTGGGACGAGCGCTGCAATTCGCGCGGCGAGGGCTTGGAACTCCGGCATATCCTTGCGGGTGGTGCGGTCGTACCAGCGCGCGACGCTGCCCTCCATCCCCATTCCCCTGTAAGCTTTCGCCGTGGCGACCATGGAATTTACCTCAGGTATATCTCTTAGTTTATAAGATACATCGAAAATAAGCCAAATGAAACCTGTCTCTCGAGCCGCTAAAACCAGGCGCCCGCGCCCAAGCAAACGCCGGACGGAGCCGCCGAGCGGCCAAGCCAGAGCCGCCCCTCTGCCGCCGCCTGGGTTGCTGGCTGACCGCGGCACGGCCGTCGACCGCATCGTGCTGGAGATCCGGCGTTTCATCGCCGCTTCGATTTTCTTCAACGCTCGAGCCGCGGAGCACGTCGGCCTCGGACTCACCGACATGCAATTGCTGCATCTGCTGCAGCTGCGCGGCCCCTCGACGCCCGGGCACCTCGCTGCCTGGTCGGGGCTCAGCAGCGGAGGCGTGACGGTTGCCCTCGATAGACTCTGCAACGCCGGCTACGTTGGCCGCAAACCCAATCCCGCTGATCGCCGCAGTCTGCTGGTCGCGCTCAAGCCCGGACGTGTGCGGCGGTTGGAGGCCATGTATGCGGGCGTCGAAGCTGAGACGCGCCGCTTGCTCACCACGCTTTCTCAGGGCGACCTTGAAGCGGTGATTCGCTTTTTCCGTGCACTAGGCGGCGGCGCGCCCCGCGAGTAGCCGCACCGATCGACTAACTTGGCGAAATCGAGGATATTCTTCCGAGAGAAAGAGCGGGCTGGAACTTCACGCGGGGTACCATGGCCAAGAAAACGGTTGCGGGAACGATTCGCATCGGCATCGGCGGCTGGAGCTACGAGCCCTGGCGCGGTGCTTTCTACCCCGACGAGCTGCCGCAAAAACGTCAGCTCGAATACGCCAGCAGGCACCTGACATCCATTGAGATCAATTCGACTTACTACGGGTCGCAGAAAGCGGCGACCTTTGCCAAATGGCGCGATGAAACGCCGGACGACTTTGTTTTTTCAGTGAAGGCTCCGCGCTTTGTGATGAATCGCGAGGTGCTCACCAGCGGTGAGCGCACCATTGCAAAATTCTTGGGTAGCGGCCTGATGGAGCTCAAAGACAAGCTCGGTCCGATCAATTGGCAGTTCATGCCCAATAAAAAGTTTGATCCTGCCGATTTTGAGGCATTCCTCCGGCTTCTGCCAACGGAAGTCGAAGGCCGCGCGCTGCGGCACGCTGTTGAGGTTCGGCATGAGAGCTTTAGCTCAGCCGATTTCATCGCCCTGGTGCGCGAACATGGCGTCGCAGTAGTGATCGCAGGGGATTCCGCTTACCCGCAAATCGCCGACGCCACCGCTCCCTTCGTCTACGCTCGCATCATGGGGACCGACCCGAAGAACGAATTGGGCTATTCCAAGGCCGCCTTGGATCTGTGGGCGGAGCGCGTTCGCGCCTGGTCCTCGGGCGCCGCGCCGGATGGCCTTGACCGCGTGGAGCCGCCACGCGCAATCGGTGAGTCTCGCGATGTCTACCTCTACGTGATCAGCGGTTACAAAGAGCGCAACCCGATCGCAGCGAAATCCCTGATTCAGCGTCTTGCCTGACGCTGCGCGATGATGATTCGCAAATCAAACGGCTTGGCGTTTCAATTGCAAATTGCCGCCCTCTATCAACACGCGAGAACGCTGCTGCAGCAGATTGCGAAAGTCACTGGCCGGCACTGCGGGGCTCATCAGGAATCCTTGAATCGCATCGCAGCACTCGGCTCTTAGAAACTCAAGCTGCGCCTGGGTGGTCACTCCTTCAGCCACTATTTTAAGATCCAGACTGTGGCCAAGCGCAATGATGGCGCGGGCGATCGCCGCATCGTCGGGATCATCGCTGATGTCGGCGACGAAAGAACGATCGATTTTGAGTGTGTCGAGGGGGAAGCGCTTCAGGTAGTTCAACGAACAATACCCCGTGCCAAAATCATCGATCGCGAGCGCGAAGCCGAATTCCTTCAGTGCCAGCAGCGAGCGCCGTCCCGCTTCGGCATCCTGCATCAACACGCCTTCGGTCAACTCGAGTTCGAATAGCGACGGCGACAGTTGCGCTCTTGTTACCGTATCGCCAAGACGCAGCAACGCTTCGGGATAGATAAAATCGTGACCCGACACATTCACGGCGATATGAGGCAACTCAAAGCCGTCGCTGCGCCATTGCGCCAGATCGCGGCAAACCCGCTGCATCGCCCAACGGCCGATATCGCCGATAAGTCCGGTCTCTTCCGCGATGGCAATGAAATCGTTGGTGGGAATCTGACCCCGTTCAGGGTGAAACCAGCGCAACAAAGCCTCGCCGCCAATCAGCTTCAAGTCGCCGGTCCGGTACTTCGGCTGGTAGTAAACCTCGAGGCTCGAATTTTCCACCGCGCGACGCAATTCCATTTCCAAGGAGAGCCGTTTCAGGGCTCGCACATTCATCGCGCTGTCGTACAGGCGCAGCCGGTTGCGGCCGCCGGCTTTGGCCTCGTACATAGCGCCATCCGCGTTCTTCAGCAGGTTCTGCGCATCGCTGCCGTGCTCGGGATACATCGCAATACCAATACTCGGGGTCACGACGAGCTCATAGTTTTCTTGCTGAAACGGAGCGGCAAGAATCGAGAGAATCCGGCGGGCGACTCTTTGCGCCTGAACGACATCGGTGCGCCCGGTGAGGACGACGATGAACTCATCGCCGCCCATGCGGGCCAACCGGCCGCGAATATACTCGGTCGTGCTCAGGCTAAGCGTACCGAGACCCACCGGCACGACGGGTTCGTCATCATCCGCATCGAGTGCCAGTCCAGACTCAAGCCTGTCTGCTACTTGGCGCAACAACGCATCGCCTGTTTCGTGGCCCAAGGTATCGTTGATACGCTTGAATTGGTCGAGATCGATATAGAGCAGCGCCAGATTGCGATTGGTTTGCCGGGCCTCTGCCAGCGAGCGCGCAAGGTAGTCATGGATCCATTCGCGGTTGGGCAACCCGGTCAACCCGTCAAAATAGGCGAGCCGGTGAATGTGGGCCTGTGCCTCCTTGCGCGCGGTCACATCCCGAATGATGGCGAGCACCCGATCCCCGGCATTCGGCAGGTAGCGGCATTCGAAATGACGATGCGAACGAGCATCACTGGAAGTTGAAAACTCGAACGCCGCCGCTTCGCCTCGCAGCGTGGCATTGAGGCCATCCATGGCGCTCCGGTGCGCCGCCGTCGGAATGAGATCTAGAAACCGCATCGATTCGGGTCCGCCCCGCGGCGGCTCAATCAACCCGGACAGCGGACTGAAGCAGTGTCCAATCGTACCCTCTGCGTTCAACAGAAATATGCCGTCGGGAATCGCCTTGAGAAGCGTCGTGTTCTTCTGTTCACTGAATCGCAGGTCCACTATGGTGCGCGCACCGCGCAACACATAGCGAATGCGATGCAGCAGAAGCGCCCAATTGATGGGTTTGACGACGAAATCGGTGGCGCCTACCTCATAGGCTTGATTGATCGATGCCGTGTCGTCGCATCCGGTCACCATGACGACCGGCAAATCAGCACCGCCGGGCAACGAGCGGATGTTGGTGCAGGCTTGATAACCGTTACCGTCGGGCATCTCGACGTCGAGCAGCACAATGTCCGGCATTCGTAGCGCGCAAGCGGCGACCGCCGCGTCGCCGGTGGCGACCGTCTGCACGTCGAAACCGCCTTCCCGCAGCATCGCGCCTGCAATTTCGCATAGAATCGCATCGTCATCGGCGACCAGCACCCGAATGGACCGGGACTGCATGTTCATGCGGGTATCTGCATGACAAACTCCAGCTCATCCCGGACCCGCACATGCAAACTGCGTATCCGGGCGTAAATCTCCCGGGCGGCGGTAAAGTCACCCTGTCGCGCAGCCTCCTCCAGTTCCCGGCAGAGGCTCACCAAACCAAACGCGCCCACATTGCCATTGTAGGAGCGCCAGGCATGGGCGGTGCGCGCCAGATCGGCAGAATTTCCCTCACGCAGGGATTTCTCGATTAACTCGATGAGGCTGTCCGAATCGATCAGATACAACTCGCCGATATGAGTAAGCATGTCCTTCGCACCGCTGCGCGGCAGAGCGCGCAATGCCTCCAATGTGGCGCCATCCAAAATAGGTTCGTCGAATGCTGCAGATTCAACTAAGGAATCATTTTCCATCGAGGGTTGCGCGGGTTCGATTGCGCTGCTGTCCGTCAGCCACCGTGCAAGCGTTGCCCGCAAAACCTCACGTCGAAACGGTTTCGCCAGATAATCGTCCATTCCCGCCGCGAGACACGCCTCGCGGCCCTCCGCCGTGGCATCCGCTGTGAGCGCGATAATGGGTAGGTGCGTCCCCGCCGGCTCACGCCTGCGAATCTCCGCAGCGGCTGTGAAGCCGTCCATGATCGGCATCTCGC
>Ga0302326_10007920_pt1 | contig 23538 bp, 20 predicted proteins | sample Palsa_T0_3_FD_202264 | JGI IMG/M metagenome (GOLD analysis project Ga0302326, IMG submission 202264) | Peat permafrost microbial communities from Stordalen Mire near Abisko, Sweden - Palsa_T0_3 | ecosystem: Environmental > Terrestrial > Soil > Palsa > Peat permafrost | place: Sweden: Abisko... | reverse complement strand
GCGGCTCGGGTCCGAGGGCAACCTGCTGAACCCGGCCCCGTCGGCCTGCCGCAGGGTCGAGCTGAAGGCGCCCATCCTCACGAACGAGGATTTTGCCAAGCTCAGGCGGATGAACCTGCCGGGGCTGAAGGTGGGCATCCTGCCCATCCTCTTCCGCGTCACGCGCGGGGAGAAGGGCCTCGCCAAGTCGCTTGAGGAGCTCTCCGCCATGGCCCGCCGCATGATCGAGGAGGACGAGATCAATGTCATCATCCTGAGCGACCGGGGGGTGAACCGCGACTTCGCGCCGGTGCCGGCGCTCCTGGCGATAGCGGGCCTCCACCATTACCTCATCCGGGAGGGGCTGCGCACCCGGGTCAGCCTGGTCCTCGAGACCGGCGAGGCGCGCGAGGTGCACCATTTCTCGCTGCTGATCGGTTATGGCTGCAGCGCCATCAATCCCTACGTCGCCTTTGAGGCCATCGATGACATGATCCGGGCGGGCCTCCTGCCGAAGGTCGACCACAAGACCGCCTGCAAGAACCTCGTCAAGGCGGCCACGAAGGGCGTCATCAAGGTGATGTCGAAGATGGGCATCTCGGCCATCCAGAGCTACCGCGGCGCGCAGGTGTTCGAGGCGCTCGGCATCAGGCAGGACGTCATCGACCACTATTTCACCGGGACGTCGTCGCGCGTCGGGGGCATCGGCCTGGACGTGATCGCCCAGGAGGTGCTGCTGCGCCACCACGCGGCGTTTCCGGACCGCTCGGTCAACGGCCATGTGCTGCCCTCGGGAGGGCAGTACCAGTGGAGGAAGGACGGCGAGCAGCACCTGTTCACTCCCGAGTCCATCCACAAGCTCCAGAAGGCCGTGCGCACGGGCAGCTTCAAGGTCTTCCAGGAGTACGCGGCGATCGTCAACGACCAGGCGGTCAACGCCTGCACGCTGCGCGGCCTGCTCGACTTCAAGCCCGCGACGGCCATCCCGATCGAGGAGGTTGAGCCGCTTGAGGCCATCATGAAGCGCTTCAAGACGGGCGCGATGTCCTACGGCTCCATCAGCAAGGAGGCCCACGAGAACCTCGCGATCGCGATGAACCGCATCGGCGGCAAGAGCAACACGGGCGAGGGCGGCGAGGATCCCGCCCGGTACATTCTGGAGGCCAACGGCGACTCCAAGAATTCCGCGATCAAGCAGGTCGCCTCCGGCCGCTTTGGCGTCACGAGCGAGTACCTGGTCAACGCCCGCGAGCTGCAGATCAAGATGGCCCAGGGCGCGAAGCCCGGCGAGGGCGGCCAGCTGCCGGGCACGAAGGTCTACCCCGAGATCGCAAAGACACGCCTGACGACCGCCGGCGTGGGCCTCATCTCCCCGCCGCCGCACCACGATATCTATTCGATCGAGGACCTTGCCGAGCTGATCCACGACCTGAAGAACGGGAACCGCTTCGCGCGCGTGAGCGTGAAACTCGTCGCCGAGGTGGGCGTCGGCACCATCGCCGCGGGCGTCGCGAAGGCGCACGCCGACGTGGTCCTCATCAGCGGGTACGACGGCGGCACGGGCGCGTCGCCCCAGACCTCGATCATGCATGCCGGCCTCCCCTGGGAGCTCGGCCTGGCCGAGACGCACCAGACGCTCGTCCTCAACAACCTGCGCAGCCGGATCGCGGTCGAGACCGACGGGCAGCTGAAGACCGGCAGGGACGTCGTCATCGCCGCGCTCCTCGGCGCCGAGGAGTTCGGTTTCGCGACGGCGCCCCTCGTCGCGTCCGGCTGCATCATGATGCGCGTCTGCCACCTGAACACCTGCCCTGCGGGCGTGGCGACCCAGGATCCCCAGCTGCGCGCCAAGTTCACGGGCAAGCCCGAGCACGTCGTCAACTTCATGCGGTTCATCGCCGAGGAGGTCCGCCAGATCATGGCTCACCTGGGCTTCCGCTCGGTCGAGGAGATGGTCGGCCATGTGGATCGGCTCGAGGCGAGGAAGGCGGTCACCCACTGGAAGGCGAAGGGCCTGGACTTCAGCAACATCCTCTACCAGCCGGACGTGGACGAGGGGGTGGGCCGCTTCTGCAAGATCCCGCAGGACCATGGCCTCGACAAGTCGCTCGACCTCACGGTGCTCCTCGACCTCTGCAAGCCGGCCATCGAGCGCGGCGAGAAGGTCGCGGCCGAGATGCCGATCCAGAACGTCCACCGCGTCGTCGGGACCATCACCGGCGGCGAGGTCACGAAGAAGTGGGGCGCGAAGGGCCTGCCCGAGGACACGATACGCATCCTCTTCAAGGGATCGGCCGGCCAGAGCTTCGGCGCCTTCATGCCGAGGGGCATGACGTTCATGCTCCAGGGCGACGCCAACGACTACGTGGGCAAGGGCCTTTCCGGCGGCAAGATCGTCGTCTACCCGTCCGACAAGGCGACGTTCGTGCCCGAGGACAACATCATCGTCGGCAACGTCGCGCTTTACGGCGCGACGAGCGGCGAGGTCTACATCCGCGGCATCGCGGGCGAGCGGTTCTGCGTCCGCAACAGCGGCGTCACGGCCGTCGTCGAGTCCGTCGGCGACCATGGCTGCGAGTACATGACCGGCGGGCGCGTCGTCGTGCTGGGCTCCGCGGGGAGGAACTTTGCGGCGGGCATGTCGGGCGGCATCGCCTACGTGCTCGACGAGGTCGGGGACTTCAGGTCGCGCGTCAACACGCAGATGGTGGGCATCGAGAAGCTCGAGTCCCCGGCGGAGATCGCGGAGGTGCGCGCCCTGGTCGAGAAGCATCTTTCCTATACGAGGAGTTCGCGCGCGAAGCTGATCCTGGACCGCTGGGACACGATGGTGCCCAAGTTCGTGAAGGTGCTTCCGAACGACTACAAGCGGATGCTCGCCTGCATCGACCGCGCGCACGGCCAGGGCCTGACCGGCGACGAGGCCGTCATGGCCGCATTCGAGGAGAATGCCCGGGACCTCTCGCGCGTGGGCGGCAACTGACCTTGCGCCAACCAGAACCCGCGACCCGGACCTAGTACGATGGGAAAACCAACCGGCTTTCTAGAATACCTGCGGGAGCTTCCCGCGGACTACACGCCCGTCGAGCGGGTCGGCAACTGGAGGGAGTTCCACCATCATTTGGAGGAGGGAAAGCTGCGGCAGCAGGGAGCGCGCTGCATGGACTGCGGCGTCCCCTTCTGCCACACCGGCAGGCTGGTCAGCGGGATGGCGTCCGGCTGCCCCATCAACAACCTCATCCCGGACTGGAACGACCTGGTGTTCCGCGGCCTCTGGCGCGAGGCGCTCGACCGTCTTCACCGGACCAACAACTTCCCTGAGTTCACCGGCCGGGTGTGCCCCGCCCCCTGCGAGGGATCCTGCGTCCTCGGCATCAACAGCCCGCCCGTGACAATCAAGAACATCGAGGTCGCGATCATCGACCGCGGCTGGAGCGAGGGGTGGGTGGTCCCGGAGCTCCCGAGGGTGCGGACGGGAAAGAAGGTCGCGGTCATCGGCTCCGGGCCGGCCGGCCTCGCCGCCGCGGCGCAGCTCAACTGCGCCGGGCACACCGTGACGGTGTTCGAGCGCGCACCGCTGCCGGGCGGCCTCCTCATGTACGGCATCCCCAACATGAAGCTGGACAAGAAGGACGTGGTGCTGCGCCGGATCCGCCTCATGGAGGAGGCTGGCATCCGGTTCATCTGCAACGCCAACGTCGGCGAGAACGTCGAGCCCCAGATCTTCCTGAACGAATACAACGCCACCGTCATCTGCACGGGCGCGACGCAGCCGCGCAACCTGCCGATCGAGGGCCGCGACCTGAAGGGCGTCCACTTCGCGATGGAGTACCTGACGGCCAACACGGCGGCCGTGCTCGAGGGCGACGCTGAAAAGGCGCTCATTCATGGAGGGGGAAAGGATGTCGTCGTGATCGGAGGCGGAGACACCGGCACCGACTGCGTCGGGACGGCGATGCGCCACGGCTGCAAGAGCCTCGTGCAGATCGAGATCTTGCCCAAGCCCCCGGCGGAGCGCGCGGCCGACAACCCGTGGCCGGAATGGCCCAAGGTCTACAAGATGGACTACGGCCAGGAGGAGGCCGCGGCGAGGTTCGGCGCGGACCCGAGGGTGTACCTCACGACCGTGAAGAAGTTCGTGGGCGACGGCGAGGGCCGCCTGAAGGAGCTCGTCACCGTCGAGATCAAGTGGGAGAGGAACGAGCAGGGTCAGTTTGTTCCGAAGGAGCAGGCGGGCACCGAGACGGTGCGCCCGGCGCAGCTCGTCCTCCTCGCGATGGGGTTCCTCGGGCCCGAGCAGCCGCTGCTCAAGGAAATGGGCGTCGCTTGCGACGCCCGCAGCAACGTGAAGGCCGAGCATGAGAAATACACGACGAGCCTGCCGGGGGTGTTCGCCGCCGGCGACTGCCGCCGCGGCCAGAGCCTCATCGTCTGGGCCATCAACGAGGGCCGCGGCGCGGCGCGCGAGTGCGACCGCTTCCTGATGGGCTACACGGACCTTCCGTGAGCCGCCCGGCCCCGCTCATTCGACGGACGTGACCTGGTGGACCACCGGCCCAAGCCGGTCCGCGATCTGGACCGCGTCTCCCGCGCGCCGGCCCAGGAGCTGGCGGCCGAGGGGCGACGCCCCGGTGACCACGGTCGCCACGAACGCTCCGTCCCTGGCCTCGAGGCCGCCGGAATGCGGCCCCACGAGGTAGGCCGCCTTGCCGCCCTTCGCCTCAAGGACGACGAGCGCCCCCGCGGCGATTTCGTCGCCCGGCCCGAACACCCGCAGCGCGAGCGCCTTCCAGGCGGCGAGCGCCGTCGCGATATCGGCGGCAAGCTTCGCCTGGCCGGCGGCGAGGTAGGCGGCGCTCTGGCTGCGCATGTCATACTTGTCCTCCGCCCGGCTCTCCTCATTCGTCGCCTCGTCGCGCGAGCCGAGCGCAGCCTCGGTCTGGAGCGCCAGCTCGGCCTCGAGCTGCGAGATGATCGACCGGGTAAGGGCAAACTTGTCCATGATGGGAAACGCGATATAGGTCTCTGTTTCCTATGCCGTCAAAGCCCATCCCCGGTTCGACCGGGGAGATTCTCACGTGTCTGCCCTCCCCCTATATCCCCCACGGCAGGACGGGGCTTCTCTACCTCCCGCGCTTCATCGCGAAGTGCAAGTACGTGAAGGAGCACGGCGCGCTTCCCGCAAGCTATGCGAAGAACTTCAAGCGGGGCATGGACCGCTTCCTGTGCCTGCACCTCGGGATCGACCCGGCCTCGGTGGAGGCGGTCGTGCGCGCTGCGTCGGATGACGCGCAGATCGAGGCAGGACTCGAGCGGCTCCTTCCGCCGGACGTGCGCGCCGCGAAGTGGAACAGGGAATTCGTCCAGAAGGGCATGACGCCCGCGGGCCGCGAATTCCTGGCCGAGGCGCTGGCGGCAATGGGGTGCGCCGACAGGACCGACGACATCAGGAGCGTCCCCGACCTCCTCGATTTCGACGAGGGAAGGATCGAGTGATCAAGGGCCAGAAAGTCGTCTGCATCAACGACACCTTCAACGGGTTCGTCAGAGCCGTCTACAAGCAGCTGCCGGACAAGGGCAAGACGTACACCATCCGCGAGGTGTTCCTCGGCCGCGAAAAGATCGTCAAAGGCGGCGATTCAGCGACCGTCGGCCTCCTGCTCGAGGAGCTTGTCAACCCGCCCGACCCGTTCCACGTCGGCAAACAGGAGCTCGGGTTCTCGTCCGAGCGCTTCGCCCCGCTCGAGGAGCTGCCGCCCGAGGAGGCGCAGGTCGGCGACGCCGAGGACGTCGGCGCGGGGAACTGGGTCCACGGATCGAACTGACCGGCGGTCAGTCCGCCACGCGGACCGTGACCTCGCACTTTGCGGCCGGAATGGCCTCGGCCTCGCCGGGGCGCACCAGGGCGAAGCGCAGCACGCTCCTGCCGGGCTTCAGCGCGTAGAACGTGACCGTGGCCGCAGGGGCCGCGAGCGGATCGGTGGACGGGGCCGCCCTCATCGGCTCCATCTCCTCGAGGACCTTCACGTTGTTGGCCGTGATCTCCCAGATGTAGCCCCCGCTCCCCGGGGGTCCTGCGGGGAGGACGATCTGCACCGCGGTGACGACTTCCATCGCCACGTCGGGCGCGGCGTGGGCGGCCGAAAGGACTACCTTCTGGGTCTCCTTGGGGTGGCGGTCGGGCGTGCTGTCGCACCCAGACACCCCGAACAGGGCGGCCAGGCCGGACAGGAAAATGAGCGCTGGGGGCAATTTCTTCATCGGAGGTTGGGCATGAGCTCGGAAAGGGCCGGGCGACCCACGTGGCGGCGGATGGACTCGAGGTTCTCGCGGACCAGCGCGCCCATGGACTCGCAGCGCAGGTACTCATTCCTGCCGTAATGCTCCGCCAGCGACTCGCGCAGCTGGTGGACCTTCTCGGGCGGAGAGATCGGGTCGCGCTCCATCTCGCCAAGCAGGAGGCCGAGTCGGGCGGCGGCAAGCTCCGCGCGCTGCAGCATGAGGGTCTGCTCCTCCCGCAGGTACTGGTTGGCCGTCTCGAGCCTCAGGTGCCTGGAGCAGAAAAGCGCGAGGGGCGCGTTCTCCTTGAAAAACTGGGGCCTGTAGAAGTTCCTCCTGCCGTTGTAGCTCTGCTGGTCGAAGTCCATGGCCCGGACCCGGAGCTGGAAATCCTCGAAGTCCGGCGTCACGACAAAGACAAAATTGTAGGAGCGCATGTCACCGAGGAGCCTGACAAAGCAGCGCTCGTTGAACTTCACGAGCTCCTTGGCCACGCGCACGGGGCTGAGGTCGGGGCGGTGGAGCCACCGGCTGATGAAGATGTCCCCGGGCACCCCGGGGATGTGCTCCTCGACCAGCGTGCTCCCGTGGGTGATGAAATTGAGGCGGTTCGGCGAGAGAAGGTGCTCGAGCTCCAGGCCGTAAACGCGGGAGGCGTCGGCCTTCTTGATGTAGAAGTAGTCCTGGTTGTCGTTGTAAGCGTTGACGATCCGGATCCTGAAGGGTGTCGAGTTGCCGAAGGTGCAGAAATCCACCCGGTCCGCGTACAGGTGCTGCACGACGGACATGTCGCCGTCGACCTTGAGGAGGGCGTAGACCTCCTTCAGCGCCTCGTTGAGGGACCGCATCTCGTTCCCGTCGTAGATCACGGTGTCCCACAGCGTCGGCTTTCCGTCGGCGTCCGTGAGCGGGATCACCTCCGTGAAGCCGCGCAGCCGCTCGTAGCTGACGGGAAGGTCCCGCTCCCGCTTGTAGCTGCGCAGGTAGCCGCGCAGCCCGTCGCCGACGGGGAACGTGGGCTTCTTGCGGGTCGCCGGGGGACTCTCGTCCTGGATCGACGTGTGGGGCATTCCGCAGCGCCCTCAGTTCACGGAAGGGGGCGTGTCGCGGTACCGGTCCCAATGCGCGGCGAGTGCGTGGGCCACCGGGCTCCCGACCCGGTAGGCGGCCTCGAGCGACGGGATGTAGCCCGCGTATTCGGAATGAAGGCTCTTGTTAACGTCCTGGTTCGGAGCCTGCATGCAGTAGTTGCTCCCTGTCCTCAGGAAAAGGACCCGCTGAAAATCCACCCGGCCCATCTTCGAAAGGCGGGTCAGGGCCGCGGCGATCCCCTGGTCCTCCATGTCGGACATCGCGAACTCTCCCTTGTCGGCGGACCAGAGGCGGGTCCAGTCGGTCGCCCACTGCGTCATCGCCTTCCCGTGCCAGTAGCGGCAGGAGCCGAAGGTCTCCCCGTACAAGACGAACGGGGGCTTCTGCGCGTTCGGAAACCCGACGTAGGTCGCCCTGTAGGCCTTCATGCCGTCGCTGTCCGGAATCGGGGTGTCCTTGGTGAGCGCGTAGGCCCAGCCGACAAGCGATTCATTCAGCGGGTAGGCCATCGTGTCCGGTTCCCACCCCTCGCGCGTGGGCTTCTGGTTCGGCACCTTGGAGCCGATCGGGATGACCGCATACGGCCATGACGGGGCCGCCTCCCTTGCGTCGATCTCGTAGGCGACGTCGCCGTCGATCACGTAATGGGCCCACGCCGCGCTGCCGATGGAGGCGACCGCGGGGTTCACTCCGGCGATGCCGTTCACGAGCCAGTAGGTCTTCGAGAAGTCGAACTTGCCGCTCAGGACGAGCGCCATGATCTGGTTGGAGGCGCGCACCGTGGCCCCCGAGACGACCCCGATCGTCCCGATCCCGTCGGTCAGCACGGGATGATCCACACCCGGGACGTCGATCTTCTGCGTCCAGTTTTCGCGCTCCACCCAGAACTGGAACTCGCCCGGCCTGTCGCCGCGGTCCGCGCCCACCTCGAAGGTCACGACGATGGCCACCTTGACGGGGATCGGCTCCGCGCGAAGCGCGGCGGCCGCGAGGAGGAAAAACGGAAGCAGGAGCCGTGGGATGCGCGTCATAAGGTCAGCTGTCGGGCGGGGGCGTGGGAGTCGGCCTGTTTCCCGCGTCGACCGGGGCCGCCGAGCCGAGTCTAGGGGTCAGTTTCGTCGCGGCCTCGTCGAGCCGCTTTGCGGCCGCATCGAGGGTGTCGGCCACCACGGGGATGTAGGTGATGGCGTCGGGCCAGCGTCGCAGCTCGATCGCCTCGCGGACCGCGGGAAGGGTCTTGGCGCCGTAGCCCGTGTAGACTCCCGGCGCATAGAGCATGTGCTGGTACCACTCGCGGCCGGGAAGGCCGCTCTTGCTCGTGAACGACTGCTCGATACCCTGCAGGATCGCGTTTAATTCGGATATCTCGCCTGACGGCAGCAGGAAATCCGTGGCGGAGGCCCTTCCAAACGCATTGTCGTAGGCCCTCGCGCTTCTCTCGAGCCGTGCCGAAGCCTCCCGCAGCGGCTTGAAATCAAGCCTGGGGACGTCGTCGGGGACCGTGGGCGGCAGATAGGTCTCCTGCGGGTCGCCCGCCAGCCTGAACGCGCCGTCGTCGACGAGCTTCCTGGTCTTCCTTCCGTTCTCGCGCTCGGTGTCCGCCAGCTTTTCAACCTCGGAGACATACCGCGCAACCGTGTCGGCCAGGTCGATGAACCTCATGGGCAGGATGTCGGCGTCGGCCGTGCGGAGCACGATGCGCCCCGCTGTCTGCGCCAGCGCGACCCCGTAAGCGAAAGTGGGGTCCCCAAACCGGATGAAGTGGTCGAACGAGTCGTACGTCGAGTGGTAGATTCCGGCCTCCGCGTCCTCGCCCCCATAACCCAGGTCAATGGACGAGATCCCGACGTGCTGGAGGAAGGGCGTGTAGTCCGAGCCCGAGCCGAGCGCACCGAGGGGTAGGTCGCCGCCGGCTTCCGCCGCGGCCAGCCGCACCTCCTCGTCCGGCTCGGGTTTCATGCCGCGGCCGGTGACCTTGATCTTCGCGCGGAGGCGGTCGAGGACGCTGGCTCCCGTTTCCGGGTCGACAACGTCACCCGCGACCTCGTTCACCATGCGCTGGAACGAATGGCTGCCGCCGACAGAGAGGAGTCCGCGCCCGTTCGTGTCCGAATTGACATAGAGGACCGCCTTTCGCCGGAGCTCGTCCGTGTGGGTCTCGGCCCATTCGGTGGAGCCGAGCAGGCCGGGTTCCTCGCCGTCCCAGCTGCAGTAGACCAGTGTCCGCTTGGGCCGCCATCCCGACTTCGCCAGCGCCCCGATCGCCTTTGCCTCGGCCATGACCGCGATGTTGCCGGCCAGGGGATCCCAAGCGCCATAGACCCAGCCGTCATGATGGTTGCCGCGGATCACCCATTGGTTCGGATAGGCGGATCCCTGCATCACCGCGATGACGTCGTAGATCGGCTTGAGGCTCCAGTCCGATGAAATGGCCATGTGCACCTTCGCCGGGCCGGGCCCGATGTGATAGGTGAACGGCAGCGCGCCGCGCCATCCTGCAGGGGCGACCGGGCCCTCAAGGGCGGCGAGGAGAGGCTTGGCGTCGCCATAGGAGATCGGGATCACGGGGATCTTCAATATCGTCTTGGCGTCCGCGATCGCGAGGCGCTTGGCATCCTTGGTGGCCCCGATTCCCGGGGTCAGCGGGTCGCCGGAAAACTGTGTGATGTCCGCGACCGAGCCGCGCTGCACGCCGTCCTCAGGACGGTAGCCTCCCTTCGGATAGACGTCGCCCGCCCAATATCCGTCCTCGTGAGGGTCGGAGTAGATGATGCACCCGAGGGCGCCGTGCTCCTGGGCCAGCTTCGCCTTCAGGCCCCTCCAGCCCGCGCCGTAGCGGGCGATCACGATCTTGCCCTTCACGTCGAGGCCCCTGCGCTCGAGCTCGGTGTAGTCGTCGGGCATTCCGAAGTTCACATAGATGAGGTCCGCCGTGACGTCGCCGTCCGAGCAATAGATGTTGTAGGGAGGAAGGCCGCCGGTGTGATCCGAAGTCTTGTCGCCGGCGATCGGCCCCTCGAACAGCTTGGCCTTGAACGAAATGGGGGCCACCAGCTCCAGGGAGACACTCTTAGGTGTCGGGTAGAGCACGTAGAAGGTCTCAATCCGCGCGTCCCAGCCCCACTCGGTGAATTTCCCGAGCTGGAATTCCGCGTTGGCCTTGTCGTGGGGCGAGCCCACCTGGTTCGGCTCCGAGGACAGCTGCTCGAGCCATGCCCGGAGCTCCGCGGGGTCGATCGCGGCATCGAACGCCTTTTCGCTCTCGAGCTCGGCGGCGGACGATGCGGACTTGAAACCCAGGAGAGCTTCCGGCGCGGCATGACCGACGGAGGCCAGGAGCGCCCCGCACGACAGCAAGGGAAGCATCGCTCGCATCGGTCTCATGCTGGCAGAAAAGCCGCTGCGACGACCGAGGGCAAGCGCCCATGGCGCCCCACAATTGGGTTTGCGGTCGGGAAGGGGCGGCGGCAGTCTGCCCGCTCCTCGATCCAAGGCATGAAGCTGCGCCCCACAATGGTCCTAGCGTCCGCAATCGCGCTCCTGGCGGGGTGCTCCGAATCGGGCCCCGGAATGGCCAAGTCGGACATCATCGCCGCGGACAAGGCGTTCTGCGCGCTGTCCCTCAAGTCGGGCCCGGAGGCCGCCTTCCTCGAATACGGAGCGCCCGACGTTAAGCTCCTTTCGGAGGTGCGCCAGGGGAAGGACGGCGTCGTGAACATGCTCATGCAGTTTCCCGCAACGGCGACCCTGAGCTGGGAGCCGGCGTTCGCGGACGTCAGCTCGTCGGGCGACCTCGGCTACACCTGGGGGCGGTACACCCTCACCGTGCCCAGCGGGAAAAAGGGGAAGGAACCGCTCGTCGAGATGGGGACCTACGTCACCGTCTGGAGGCACATGGCGGTGGGCGGGTGGAAGGTCGTCCTGGACGGCGGCAATCCCGACGGCCAGAAGTGACCCCGCGGTCATTTCGTGATCACTTCCGAGTCGAAGGGTTTCCCGTCGGTGTCGAATATCGCGATGGTCATCCTCGCGGCGTCCGCCTCCAGGGTGAGGAAGCCGAACGTGGACTCCGCAAAGATGGCACCGGATGATTTCTTGTAGACCTTGCTGAGCGGCGCGCCTCCGCCGCCGCTCATGAAAAAATGCACGCCGTCCCGGGGATCCATGTGCGCCATGGCGTGCTGGTGGCCGCAGAGGTAGGCGTCGACCCTGCCGCGCAGGATAGGCCACAGGCGGGCCTGGGTGTACTTCAGGTACGCGCCGTTCTTGACGTTCTTTTCGGGGGCGAATATCGGATGGTGGCCGTAGACCACCTTCCAGTGGGCCGTGCTCGCCGCGATCACCTTGTCCAGCCAGATGACCTCCGCCTCCGAGACCTCCGTCGTGTCGAGTGCGAAGAACTGAACGGGGCCGGCGGCAAATGAATAATAGGGCGACGGGAACCTCCACGTCGGGCTGCGGTACGCGATCTCGGCCGCGGCGCCGTCGTCCGAGTACCACTCGTGGTTCCCGAGCGACGGATAGAAGGTGATGCCCAGCGGCCCGTAGAGTGTCTCCCACCAGTCCCTCCATCGGGGATCGTCCTTCCCCGTCATTCCGGACGGGTAGAAGTTGTCGCCAAAGGTCAGGCCGAAGTCGAAGGGGGCGGCCTTGCCCATGCGCACGATCGCCGCGGCGACGCTCCTCTGCGCGTCCGAGCCCGATCCAAAATCGCCCATTCCGACGATCCGCACGGGCTGGCCCGCGGCCTTCACTGAGAATATCGGGGGCGGCCGCCGCATGAATCCCGGGATTGAAGCGCCGCGCTCGGTCATGATCCAGCGCTCGTCGGCCGAGGCCAGCGTCCCCAGGGCCTTCGTGTCGCCCGCCTTTCGCGCCGCCGCGATCCGTGCCGTAAGGATCTCCCTCAGGCGCTTCACCTCGATGCGCCGCTCCGCGTCCAGGAAGAGCAGCATCAGGTCGGGGTCCTGAGCGGATTCGGCGAGGTTCTGGAGGCCCTCGACCACGCCATGGGCGTTGACCCAGAAGGAATCGACGACGATGACCTTGACGATGAGCTGGTCGGTCTGCGCCGTCTCGTCGGCCATCCGGCCCAGGACGAAGTCCGCCGCCGCCGGCTCGCTCGCAAGGGCGACCATGACCTCCTGCTCGAGGTCCGCCGGGGAAAACGCAAGGAGAGACCTCAGGTCCCTGTCATCCGCATGAAGCCATTTTCGGGCGGCATCGCCCACTTCAGGCGGAAGCTTTGCCGCAACCGCCTCGATAGGTGACGCAGCGGGTGCCGGCGCGGCCTCGTCCGCCCGGCAGACCGCGAACCCCGCGATCATTCCGAAGGCCAGCACGCTGGGAATGAGTCTTGGATAGCGCATGCCGCCATGTTCGCACCCCTTTCCGCCGATTCCAGCAGGATCTGCGGTTCAAATCCCGGCCCATGTGAACTTCCTGTGACTTCGGCTCAGTAGTCGTCGTTGACGACGAACATGATCCAGGCGAACATGGAGGTGACCAGCGTGATCGCGGCGATCCCGTAGACGGTGGTAACCGTGCTGGAGGCCACCTTGATGTAGGTCGCTATTGCGATGTCCAGGCCCCCGACCAGGAGGAGGAAGTCCCGGTTTCTCTTCGATCTGCGCTTGTTCCACCGCTTGATTCGCCCCCAGCCGGATCGTTCCTCGGAAATGCGGTTCTCAAGGAGAATATCCGGGACGTGGATCGCCTCCTCGTCGCCGTGCTTCGATGGCGGGTCCAGCGGCGCGATTTCCTTCGGCCTGAAGACCGGCGGCAGCGCCGGTGCGGCTTCAGCCCGGTTCGAAAGGGGGCCGCGCTCATGCCGCCTCCTCCGGGATGATTTCTCCTCGGCCAGCGCATTTTCCCTGTGGATAAGCTGCACGCTGATCGCGGTGCCGTCCCCCGGGCGGGACGCCTGGTCCGTGGGAATGATCTCCTTCGGCTTGAGCACGAGGTGCCGAGTGTCGGGTTTTTCGTCGTCCATGGGCTCAGTACCTGTCCATCACGCCGTACATGACCCACGCGAGAATCACCGTGAGGAAGACAATGCCGAAAAGGGCGAGGGCGACGACCTGCATGTCGTGCCTGAAGATGGCCGTGACGACGCCCACGGATATGAGCGCGCAGGAAATGAGCACGGCGAAGTCGCGGTGCCGTCTCGAACTCCTGCGGGGCGGCATCGCGATGAGTTCCGGACCGGAGTCGAGCGCAGCCACCCGGTTCTCCTGCAGCATGTCGGAGACGCTGATCGCAGACTCGTCCCCGGCCGGCGAGGGCGGGTCGATCGGCGTGATCTCCTTCGGCCTGAAGGGGGACAGCACGCCTTCGGGGTGGCCCGTCCCGGGCGGATCGGCGGGGTCGAGGGCCCTGCGCCCGATGGGCCGGCCCTCCGCCAGTTTGTTCTCGAGATGTATGAGCTGAACGCTGATGGCCGTCCCGTCCCCGGGGCGGGAGATCGTGTCGACGGGTTCGACGTCCCTGTGCTTGAGCACAAGGCGGCGAGCGGGTGGCTTTTCGTCGTCCATGGCCTGGCGGGACCGATCCAAACCGAACCCTTTCCCGAGCGCAACCGGTCTGTCAGCGGCAAACGGACGCCAGGAACCAGGCCACGGCGTAGTCCGTGAGCTGCCCGGAAGGGCCGCTGGGGTTGTATTCAAGCGCGTGCGTCGCCCATGGGATCGACACGAGCATGTGGGTCACGCCGGCCTCGGTCAGCCTCGCCGCCAGCCGCTCGCTCTGCCGGTTCCAGACGAGCGTGTCGATCGCGCCGTGGACAAGGAGCGTCGGGGGCGACTTTGAGTCAACCAGGAGGATGGCGCTGGCGCTGTCATAGGCCTGGCGCGCCGTTTCCGGCGTGCCGCCCAGGAACTGGCGGAGCAGCTGAGGGGAATTGAGCGGGTCGTCCTGCCTGCCCCATTTCCAGGCGAAGTTCATGTCCGCGGGGGCATAGAGCGCGACAACGCCGCGGATGGCCGGGTCCTGGAGGACGTAGGCGCTCGCCTCCGCGATCTGACCTCCCGCGGAGCGGCCCATGATGACGAGCCTGGCCGCGTCGACGTTCCAGGCCGCCGCACGCCCCTTAACGAATGCAACGGCCGCGGCGACGTCGTCCCTCTGCGCCGGCCAGATTGCGCCGGGCGCCAGGCGGTAGGAGATGTCGGCGACCGCGTATCCGCTCCGGGCAAGGAAATAGTTGAACTGCGGGACCTGGCCGCGGTCGCCGTCATCCCAGCCGCCGCCGTGGATGACGATCACGCATGGGGCCGGCGACCTCCCGATCGCGGGATAGAAATCGAGCTTCAGCGAGCCGGAATAGGTCCATGTGCTCTTTGGCGCGGGAGGCGGCCACCGGCTGACCAGGCGCGCGAACGCGAACGGCTCCCCGGAAACCGTCGCCGGCCCGAATCTCCGGGCAAGACCTGCGGGAAGGGTCCGGCCGATCGCCCACGCCTGCGCGCAGGGTTGCACAAGGAGCACGAACGCGGCGGCGCATGCCGCGCACGCGGCCCCGCCCAGAGCGCCGCGGCCTCCGGGCAGAAACCAGGCCGCGAGCCCGGCTGCAAGGGGCACCACGGCTATCGCGTAGCTGAACTGCCCGGCGAGGACGGCCAGCCTCCAATTGACCCAGTCCGGCGCCTTGAACACCGTGAGGAGCCCCAGCGCCGCGAAAACCAGCCCGATTGAGAGCAGGGCCGCGCGCATCACTTCGACTCGGGCGCCGCGCACACCCTCCGGTACAGCCGCTCGTACCGTGACACAATCGCGTCGGCCGAAAACAACTCGCCCGCACGCCGGCGCGCGGCGTTGCCGAGCCCCGCGCGCAGGGACGGGTCCCGGATCAATGCCTCCGCCGCCCGCGCAAGGGCGTCGGCGTCGCCGGGGGCGACCAGCAGGCCCGAGACGCCGGACTCGACGACCTCGGGCACGCCGCCGACGGATGTGGCGACGCTCGGGCAGCCGAAGCACATGGCCTCGAGGATGCTCAGGCAGAAGCTTTCCATGTCGGACGTGAACAGCCCGACGTCGGCCGCCTGCAGGTAGTCCTCGATCTCGCTCACCTGCTCGCGCACGATCACCCGGTCCGAGAGCCCGAGCCTGCGGACGTCGGCGGCAAAGGGGGAAAAGTCCGCACCGGCAAGGATCAGCAGCTTGAAGGATTCGCGCGGGCGGATTCGGGCCACGCTCTCGAGCAGGAGGTCGATGCGCTTGAGCGGCCGCAGATTCGACGCGTGGAGCAGAAGTGCCTCGCTGCCGACACCCAGCTCCCGCCGCACCTCCCCGCGCGGGCGCCTCGCGGGCCGGGCCTCGAAGAAATTGTGTATGACGTCGATCGGACGGTCGAAGTCCAGGAGCTCCCGCGTCTCCCGCTCCAGGAAGGCGGACACCGTCGTGACGGCGTCCGACTGGTGCAGCGCGTGGCGAATCGCGGGCCCGTAGCCCGGATCTCGCCCCAGCAGCGTCGTGTCCGTCCCGTGAAGCGTCGTGACGACCCTGGGCCTGCGCGGGCCGACAAGCATCGATCGGGCCAGTATTGCGGCCGTGGCATGCGGGACGGCGTAATGAACATGGAGGACGTCGAGGGCGTGCTGCCGGCTCACCTCGGCCATCTTGACGGAAAGCGGCAGCGTGTAGTCGGGGTACTTGAAGAGCCCGTAGTCATTGATCACGACGGGATGGAAGTAGAGCCGCGGCGCATCCGCGGGCAGCCGGAACGGGCGCTCGTAGCTGATGAAATGGGCCTCGTGGCCCCGGTGGGCGAGCTCCTCGCCCAGTGCCGAGGCGAGGATGCCGCTTCCGCCGACAGAGGGATAGCAGGTGATGCCGATCTTCAGGGCGCGGCCGGATTCCATGTCAGAAGCGGCGCGCCGTCCGGACGAGCGATGCGAGCGACCCGAAGACAAGGGGATCGTTCGCGTAGAGCGCCTGCGCATATTCGACGCCGGCCCGGAGGCCCTGCACGCGGGCACGGGCAAGCTGGAGCTCCACATAGTTGCGGGTGCTGAGCTGCGAGACGTGGGCCTCCATCGAGGCCGTCCATGTCGCGATCACCCCGGGGTCGGAGATGTCCATCAGCACGGGAAGGACACCCGCGGGCTCCGCCTCCTGGCTGACCACGTAGTAAAGGAGCGGCCCTATCGCGTGCGCGGGGCTCGCCTTCAGCTTCGCCACCCCGCCGTACCGGGCGAGCCGGGACGCGTCGCGCACAATCCGGCCGAGGCGCGGATGGTCCGGGTGCTGGTTCTCGACGAGGCTCGGCGCGAGCACGATGCCCGGCCGCACCCGCCGGATGACCGCGGCCAGCTTGATCGCATGGGCCGGCTTGGGCTCAAGGCTCGCGTCGCCGTCCAGCTCGACGAATTCCAGGGTGGCCCCGAGGACCGCCGCGGCCTTCGCGGCCTCGGCGGTGCGCCCGGCAGGCGTCCCGTGGGTCGAGGATTCGCCGCGGGAGCAAATGACAAAGTGCGCCTTGCGCCCGTCCCGGGTCTCGCGGGCGATGATCCCGCCGCATCCGAACTCGATGTCATCGGGGTGAGCACCGAATGCCAGCAATGGCGCGGGATCAACCGGCGGCTTCGCAGTAGGCTTCATCGGAGCGGTCGATGGCGTCGCGGTTCACAAACGCCACCCCGGGCGCGTCCTCCCGCCGGAGGTAGGCCTGCTCGCCCGCCCCGGCCACATAGTGGCTGCAACGCACGACGGACTGCATCCAGCGGAGCCGGGAGTCGCGGGCGGGGCTGACCTGGGACTTGTCGAATGACATGGGGGGCAGAGTGACGAATGAACCCCCACCCTCGTGCAGTTGCAATGCGCCATCGACAAATCGAGCGCGCACGGTTTCCCCCGCGTAGGGCACGTCCACGAAGAAATCGGCGACGTCGCACGCCGCCCGCCGGAAGGCGGCGTCGCCGGAGCGCACGACGCGGATGCCCTCGAGGAGACCCATGCGCAGGTACATCTCGAGGCAGAAGTCGGCCACGTTTGCCGCCGGCACCCGGCGGAAGGCGTCGACCCAGCACGGGTCGACATAGGACGGGAGCTGGCGGGCCGTGCTGTCCCGCCAGCCGGCGGGGACGCGCTTGGCAAAGAGCGGCGAGAACTTCCGCTGGATCTTGTTCTCGAACGCGAAGTTCAGCGTGCGCGCCTCGCCCGAACTGCGGCTGCGCAGCGTGGTCTGCGTCTCGCGCGGATCGTGGTCGCTGTCGTGGCAGAAGAAGACAATCTCGCCCCCGAGCTCGGCACGAAGGCGGCGGGCCGTGAGGATCTTTGCGACCAGGAACCTGCGCGGGAAGAATCCGCAGGGCTGCTGCCCAAAACAGATGACGGGCTGCGTCACGGCGCGGCGGGCGCGGCGCCCGGTTTGCCGGATCCGATGGCGGCCTGGAGGATCATGCTGAATGCGATGCAGGCTGCGCAGCCGATGACAATATACCAGAGATAGGAGATGTTTGTGAGGCGCAAGGCAAACACGAGGGCTTGCGCCGCCAGAGCCGACCAAAAGACCGCCGTTCCCCCGACGCGTTTGAGAAAGAAGGCGACAAGGAAGATCCCGAGGACCACGCCGTAAAACACGGAGCCGAGGATGTTGACCGCCTGGATGAGGTTCTCGGACAGATTGGCGAACAATGCGAATGCGATCGCCAGGAGGCCCCAGAGGGCCGTGAACCACTTCGACGCGGCGACGTAGTGGGCATCGTCCCCGTCCCGCTTCACCAGGTGCCGGTAGATGTCCACCGTCGTCGTCGACCCGAGCGCATTGAGCTCGCCGGCCTTGGAGGACAGGGCGGCGGCGAAGAATGAGGTGACGAGGAGCCCGATCAGGCCGTGGGGAAGATGATCCAGTATGAACGTGATGAAGACGTAGTCGGCATCGTTTGCCGTCCGCGGATTGCCCGCGCGCAAGACCCTTCCCGTCTCAGTCCGGGCGGCCTCGGCCCGATCGTGCGCGGCCGCCGAGGCGGCGCGGGCCGCGGCCTCGGCCGTCCGGTTGCCCGAATGCCGGGCCTCAAGCCAGGACTGGAGCTGCTGGCGCTCCTCGGCGTGGGCCCGGTCAAAATCGCCCTCAAGCGCATGCAGCCTCGCCCCGGAGCCGTGGGCCACCTGGTAATTCCATGCCGCCCGGTCAAAAATGACCGGGGCGCGCTCAAACTGGTAGAAGACAAAGATGAGGACGCCGAGGAGCAGGATGAAAAATTGCATCGGGATCTTGAATACGGCGTTGAACATGAGTCCCAGCCGGCTCTCCCTGAGCGAGGTGCCGCTCAGGTAGCGCTGCACCTGCGACTGGTCCGTGCCGAAATAGGAAAGCGCAAGAAACATTCCTCCGAGCACCCCGGTCCACAGGGTGTAACGCCGGTCCACGTTCAGGGAGAAGTCAACGGCCTCGAGCTTGTGGAAGCCGCCCGCCAGCGCGAGCGAGTCAGTGAACGTGAGGCCCGCGGGGAGCTTGGCCAGGAGCACGAAGAAGGCGGCAATCATGCCCGCGAAGATTATGCCGATCTGATATTTCTGGGTCAGGTTCACCGCGTCGCAGCCCCCCGCCACCGTGTAAACGACGACAAGCAGCCCGCTGCAGACAATGGTCGCGTCCAGGCGCCATCCCATGACGGTGGAGAGGACGATCGCCGGCGCATATATCGTGAGGCCGGCGCCAATTCCCCTCTGCAGCAGGAAAAATCCCGCACCAAGAAGGCGGGTCTTCGGGTCGAAGCGGTGGCCCAGGTATTCGTAGGCCGTATAGACCTTGAGCCCCCGGTAGATCGGGACAAAGACCGCGGCGATGACGATCAACGCCAGGGGCGCGCCGAAATAGTTCTGCACGAAGCCGAGCCCGCTCTCGTAGCCCTGTCCCGGCGTGGAGAGGAAGGTGACGGCGCTCGCCTGCGTGGCCATGACCGAAAGCCCGATCGTCAGCCAGCCCGTGGTGCCGCTGCCCTTGAGGTAGGTCTTGAGGTCCTGGCGTCCCTTCGTGCCCCAAATCGCGTAGGCGGCGATCCCGAGCAGCGTGCCGATGAGGATGATGTAATCGACCGCGTTCACGAATATATCCGGGTAAGGGCGGCCAGCAGCGCAACCCATGCGACGAATATCCAGAACACCAGCCAGTAGACCCTGCCCCAGCTGCGCAGCCCGGGCAGGCCGGTCCTCTCGTCATCCGGGGGCGTCGTCATCTCCCGAGCGAAACCAGGTTGGCGAACAGGCGGTAGGCCCCGGGCACCCCGGCGGGCAGCTGGCGGAAGAACGAAAGCCCGGTGTAGACGAAATGGCCTCGCCCGTACCGGGCGACGAGCAGCCCGCCCTTGAGGGGCGCCTCGCCGGGATCGCTGCATGCGATGAGGGGGACGAGGTGCGCGGCGTCCCATTCGCTCGCAAAGTCGAGACCCCGCTCCTGCACCCAGCCGCCAAAGTCGGCGGGCCCGATGCGGTTGGGCACGTTGAACGCCGGATCATCCGGGACAAGAAGCGTGACGGCCGAGTTTTCATCCGTGACGCGGTAGTGCGGCAGGTCCCGCGACAGCTTGAGCGCATACGGCGCGAGCTGCGGCGCCAGGAGCCCGTTCGGCGTGTTGTACTGCTCGACGACGGTTCCCCCCGCATCGACGTAGGCAAACAGCCCGGGCAGGTGGGCGGCAAGGTCCGCCCTCGTGTTGAACGCGCGCACCCCGATGACCACGGCGTCCAGCTTCCCGAGGTTCACCGCGGTCAGGTCCGCATCCGTCAGCACGGTGACGGTGTAGCCCATCTGTTCCAGGCTCGCTGCGGTGCTGTCGCCGGCTCCCGGAAGGTAGCCGACGCTGCGGCCCCGGATCGCAAGGTCGAGGCAGACCGCCTTCAGGCGGGCGGGGGGCTGCAGCAGGAGGGGCGGGATGTGGCCGTAGGTGACGGTGATGCGCCCCGTCCCGAAGTGCGCTCCGCCGATGTCCGCGCGGGCGCCAATCTCACCGCTTTCCGGCGCCAGGGGAGCGGTTGCGGCAAAGGTGAACCTCGCGCGGTCGCCGACCGACGAAAGACGGAATGCCTGGCTCGCCGGCGAGATCCCCCAGCCTGCCGGCGCCTCCAGCCGCAGCGTTCCTGCCGCGCCGGCGCGGGAGGAGACCACCTCCACCTCCACGCTCCTCGTGGACCCGGGCGCAAACAGGGCGACGGCCGACGCGAAGCTGAGCGAGACCGGCGGGATGACCTCCGGACGTCGGCGGACGTCGCCCCGGGCCGGGTCGGAGGCGAGGAACACGGCCTCGTCGCGGACGACGAGGGCCTGTCCGCCGACCATGAAGACGTCCTCAACGGGCAGCGCGGGCGGGTTCTCGGGGAGGCCGATCAGCGACGGGTCGTCGACCCGGAACATCCCCGGCGTGCTCCTTTCGCGGAGCCAGTAGGGTTGGCTGGGCGGCGTGCCGGCCGGCAGCCGCCGCGTCGCCTCGCGGGTCGACTCCTGGCCGGGCACGAGGCCGGCCTCGTCCCTGATCTCGCGCCCGTAGCCGGGATAGCGCACCGCCACCCATCGGACCGGGATCGCCGATCGCACGATCGCCGCATGCCGGAGGCGGAGCGGCTCGCCGGGTACGACTTCCGGCTGCGGGACCGTCGTCTCCACGGAAAGCCCAAGGCACGCCTGCAGGACGCGGTCGAGCTGCCGGCGTTTCTCATCGACGACGGGTTCGGCCGGCAGCGCCGCCAGGAGCTTCTTGAGTTCGAGAAGCGCCGGCACGCTTGCGGACGGGTCCTTCGCGTCGAATTGCGCGAGGGCCGCGTCGGCGAGGCGGCCGATCTCCGCGCCTCCGGCCACGCGGCCCCAGGTGGTGTCGACGCCGTCCATGATGTCCGTGGCCGCGGGCTCGCCGCCCAGCACCTGGAACGACTCGATCCGGGGGCCGCTGCCGGCGGACGCGACCGAGAAGTTCGCGAACCCCTGTGTCCTGTGCATGGAACGGCTTCGGGCCGCGAGGACGCCGAACGGCGCGCCGGTCACCGGGTCGGTGCCGTCAATGGCGACCTTCAGGACGCCGCTTGAGGCCGCGCCGGACCCGCCGAGGGCGGGCCCATAACCGTTCCACAGGATCCGCCTGGGCTGCCACGGCGCGAGGACGCCGAGCTGCTCCGGGAAGGCCTTGGGATCGCCGGCGAGCCTGAAGGCCTCCACCGCGAGGGCCGAGGAGGCCGTATGGTGCCCGTGCGTGGCGCTGGGCTCGGGCGGGAACCGGGTGATGACAATATCGGGACGGAAGGTGCGGATCACCCTCACGATGTCGGAGAGCACCTCCTGGTGGTCCCACTTTGTGAGCGTCTGGCGGTAGTCCTTCGAGTAGCCGAAGTCCCTCGCGCGGCTGAAAAACTGCCGGCCGCCGTCGACCTGCCTCGCGGCGAGGAGTTCCTGGGTGCGGATGACACCGAGGAGGTCGCCAAACTCCGGGCCGAGGAGGTTCTGGCCGCCGTCGCCGCGTGTCAGTGAAAGGTAGGCGGTCCGGTAATCGCGGCCCCGCGCAAGATAGGTGATGAGCTGCGTGTTCTCGTCGTCGGGGTGCGCGGCGACATAGAGCACGCTCCCGAATTCGCGGAAGCTGCGCAGTTCCTGCGCGATGACGGCCGGGGAAGGCGCCGGGGGCGGCACGGCCGCGCGCGCCGACAACGCGTGCAGGAAGGCGCAGGCCGCCAGGGCAAATGCCCTGGAAGGCCCCGGCCTGGCGATGCGGCCCGCGGTGAGGAGGGCGCGCCCGGTCACTTCAGGCCGGCGATCAGCGCCTCGTTCAAGCGGATATACTCGTCCTTCGCCGGGCCCGTTGTCTTCGAGGCGAGCTCGATGGAGCGCCTCGCCGCCGTCTCAGCCCCCGATTTGTCCCCCTTTGCGGCAAGGATCCTGGCTTTCCAGTAGACGAGGTAGAACGTGTCGGGCTGCTCGGCCATGGCGGCGTCGATCCAGCCGTTCGCCTTGTCCAGGTCGAGCTTGTGCTCAAGGTAGAACATCGCGGCCTGCGCATAGGGCTTCTTGCCGGGCGACGCCATCGCGGCGTCGATCTCCGGAACGACGATGCCCACGACGTCGACACCGAGGCTCACGGGCACGCGCGTCGTCTCCCAGATGAGGTCCAGCGTCGCCGAATCGCCGCGGATGTCGTTGAAGTCGATCGTGAACGTCTCGACCGGCTCGGCGAGCGTCACGGGCTTCGCCGTGACGCGCACGACGTCGTTCTTCGGGTCGTAGGTGTAGGCTCCCCACTGGTCGCCCGCCTTCTGGAGGATGACGGTCCACTCGTCCTTTCCCGGAATCGTGAAGAGCTCGTAGGTGCCGGCGTCGACATTCGAGCCCTGGAGCGTCACGGCGGTGCTGAATGAAACGCGCGTCGCGCTGTTCGCTCCGGTCCGCCAGACATCGCCGTAGGGGTTGTTGCCGCCGAGCATCACGCGCCCCCTCGCGCTGGGACGTGAATAGACGACCTCGATGTCGGTCAGGCCGATCCGCTGCTTGAGCGTCTCGGTCGGGCTGAGCTGGGGAAAATCAATCTGCGCCGCGGGCTTCCCGAGCGCCACGGAGTACTGCGTGCTCGCCCACATGATCTTCAGGACTCCGCCGCCCGCCCCGTCCTTCTCGATGGCCAGGGTCAGCTGGTCCACCGGCTTGTCCAGGACGTCCTTCTTCAGATCCACCCGGGCCAGGTCGTGCTTCACGTCCACCGGGACACCCCATTTCCCGATGTTGGTGCTGATCGCCAGCTTCGACGTCCCGTTCTCCGAAAGGACCGTGTAGAGCGTGTAGGCCCCGGCCGGGACCGCCGCGCTCCCGACCATGATCGGCTGCTGCGTGATGAAGGTCGTGGCCTCGTCGGCGCCCAGCCGGTCCGGAGTGTCCCAGTGCACAAGCCCGCCCCAGATGACGCGCGGGGCCCCGGTGTTGGGGTCCTTCGTGAAGGGGCGCCCGTAGATGATCGTGACCCGATTGTCGCCGAGGACCTTGCTGAGGGTCTCGTGCGGGCTCTTGCGGGCTTGCTGGGCGGAAATCGGCATAGCGGCCAAGGCCGCGGCGACGAGGGCGAGTGTGAATCGGAGTGGTCTCATGGGGATCGCTTGCTGGTTATCGGTGTGTCCCGTTTGGGGCGTTCAAGGCCAATCAGATAGTCCAAACACGCTGTTTCGGCAAGCGGGTCCCAGACGGGGCCCGGGTGCGGTTCAGGGCCCCTCGGGGCGGCC
>Ga0302326_10007919_pt1 | contig 23538 bp, 26 predicted proteins | sample Palsa_T0_3_FD_202264 | JGI IMG/M metagenome (GOLD analysis project Ga0302326, IMG submission 202264) | Peat permafrost microbial communities from Stordalen Mire near Abisko, Sweden - Palsa_T0_3 | ecosystem: Environmental > Terrestrial > Soil > Palsa > Peat permafrost | place: Sweden: Abisko... | reverse complement strand
CACATCGGCCCCCAGGTGGACAACGGTGAGCCCACCATCGGATCGGTGGCCCTGGCGTGGTTTGACCACTTCGCCCGCGGCAAGCCACTGGCGCCGTCGCCGCCGGTGCTCGTGCAGGGCGTCGACGGGAAGTGGCGCGCCGAGCAGGCGTGGCCCCCACCTGACGCCACACCGTCGAGTCTGGAGCTGCACGCCGGCTCCTACGCGCTGACCGCTGGCAACAACGAGGAGACGCAGTTGCCGAGCGCCCTCTCGGGCGAGGTGACCGGCAACGTTCCCGGGTCCGGCCCGATCCTCGCCGACGTACCCTTGCCGACGGGCAAAGGCGCGTGGACCTTCACGCAGCCTCTGCCCTACGACGTGAGGTTCGCCGGATTCCCGACGCTCAGCGCCGACGTGCAGGAGACGGTGCCGGCCGACGATCTCGTCGCCCTCATCTACGACATCAATCCCGATGGAGCCGCCACCTTCGTTGATCGAGGTGCCGAGTTGCTAACGCAGAGCGGGCACGTGAGCTTCCAGATGATGCCGGAGGACTGGAGGTTCGAGGCCGGTGATCGCATCGGCATCCTCCTCACCGGCGACGACGACCTCTGGTACGAGCCCCGCGATCAGGCGCCTGTCACCGTCGTCGGCGGGAGCCTTTCGATCCCGGCCCTGCGCTGCCTTCGCGAGACGTTCTTGACGGCACCGACGCTCAACTTCATCCCGCGTCCGGTGCCCGCCCCCTTCGTCGTCCCCTCGGCGACCCTCGCCGCCGACGCCATCCACATGCCCCTGCCGCCGGCCATGAAGGCATGCTGAGACTGGCCGACTGAGCTACGACGACTTGGCGCCACCTGACGGAGCCAGGTCAGATAGGGAGCGATGGTTGGGGCGGTAGCACCCGGGTGGGACCCGGTCTGGTTGGTGCTCGCCGGTTTCACCGCTGGTCTGGTCGGAAGCATCGCCGGTTTGGCTTCGCTGATCAGCTACCCGGCCTTGCTGGCCCTGGGTCTCTCGCCGGTGACCGCCAACGTCTCCAACACCGTGGCCTTGGTGTTCAGCAGCGTCGGGTCGATCTGGGGCTCGGGGCCCGAGCTGGCCGGACAGCGGACGCGGGCATGGCACCTCGTCCCCATTGCGGTCGTGGGCGGGATCGTCGGCGGTGTCCTCCTGCTCGAAACCTCGTCCACCGGCTTCGCGCTCGCCGTGCCGTGGCTCATCGGGCTGGCCTCCCTCGGCATCCTCATCCGTCGCAAGCCCGGCCGTCCGCCTCCGGTCGACGGCGCGCTACCGAGTTGGAAATTGGGCGGTGGCGTCTTCCTCATCGGCGTCTACAGCGGCTACTTCGGCGCCGCCGCCGGCGTGCTGCTGCTCGCCCTCCTCCTCGTCACCACGGTGGAGTCATTGCCCCGATGCAACGCCCTCAAAAACCTGCTCGCCGGCCTGGCCAACGGCGTTGCCGCGGTGATCTTCGTCGCCTTCGCCTCCGTGCGGTGGATGGCCGTCCTCCCGCTCGCCGTGGGTTTCCTCGGCGGCGGCCGGCTGGGCCCGGTGATCGTGCGCCGGGTGCCGGCGCGTCCGCTCCGCGCTCTCATCGCGCTCGCCGGCCTCGGGTTGGCCATCCATCTCGGTCTGGATGCCTACGGCTAGGCCCCGATGTCGGACTTGGCCGCGAGCACGTCGGCGGTGATGCAAGATTTACGCATGCCGGGACGACTTGCTCGAGACGATGAGGTCAAGACGTGGCAGCAGGAGGGCTGGGTGCTCCTCGACGGTCTCGTCGACACCGACACCATCGACGCCGCCCTCGAGGACGTCTGGAACGTCCTTCCCCGTCCGGAGAAGTTCCACGCCGATCCAGATCGCCACACACCGGCGGGCAAAGAGACGGCGCGGCTCCGGCGGGGATATCCCGAGATGCCCGAGCACGGTCCGGCGTTCAGGCCCGAGCAGCACCGGTGGGGTCGCGAGTTCCCGTTCTGGGGGAGTGGCGCCCTCAACCGTCTCACCGTGCATCCCGCCATCGTCGACTTTATGGAGCGGGCCTTGCAGACGCCCGATATCCGCGTCTATCAGACCGGCCTCGCCGCCAAGTACACCGGCGATGCCGACTACGAGCAGCCCATGCACACCGACCGCAACCACTCCTTCCTCCCGGCGTCGGAGGGTCCGCCGTGGTGGCACGTCGAGTCATTCCTCTACCTGTCCGACATCGACGACACGTCCGCTCCTACTCATTTGGTGTCCCGCAGTGATTCGGTAGGGAGGTCGACCAACTCGATCTACATGCCGGACCAGGATCCCGAGCTGTACGCGAGCGAGCGGGGGGCCACCGGAGTTCGCGGCTCGTTGATCGCCTATCGCAACGACGTCTTCCACCGGGGCGTCGACATCACCAAGCCGGGCGGCTCGCGGTTCCTGTTCAACGTCAGCTACAAGGTCGCGGGCTTGGACTGGATCGGCTTCCACGCCCCGCAGTCCAACTCGACGCATCCGGGATGGGTCCAGTTTGTCGAGGGCTCGACGCCGCGCGAGCTCGAGCTGTTTGGGTTTCCACCCCCCGGTCATGAGGTCTGGACGACAGCGCTCATCGACGCGACGGCGCTCCGCTACCCCAAGCTGGATCTCGAGCCGTGGCGGGCCAAGGTCAGCGCCTGATGGCGAGCGACCTGGTCACGGAAGTCGCCGAGAGTCTGGCCGCGATGGCTCACCTGCCGTACATGGGAGAGCCGGTAGACCAACGGGCCCATGCTCTCCAAGCCGCTGGCTTCGCCTTGGCCGCGGGCGCCGACGACGAGCTCGTCGTCGCCACGCTTCTTCACGACATCGCCCGCGTGTCCGGCGATGGATCGACTCCTCACGCCCGAGCCGGGGCCGAGTGGTGCGGCTCGCGATTCTCGGACCGCGTGGCCTGGCTGGTGGGTGCGCATGTGAGCGCCAAGCGCTATCTCGTCGCTACCGACCCCTCGTATGGCGATGACTTGACGGGTGCCTCGCAGGAGTCGCTTCGACATCAGGGCGGTCCGTTCACTCCGACCGAGGCGGCTCAGTTTGCCGGCCACCCCTGGGCGGCCGACGCCGTCCGTCTACGCCGCTGGGATGACGCCGCCAAGGTTCCCGGCGCGCCCGAGCCCGAGGAGGCGGTGGTGTTGCAACTCGTCGCCGCCGTCGGCGCGCCGCCGACGGCGCGCCGCTCGCCCGAGTAAACCCAAGATGAACACTTTGTCACGAAGGGCACCCTGGCTAGATAAATCCGACTGACTCGCGCGAAGGTCAGCGCCATGGATCGGGCCATCGTGGTCGGCGGCGGCATCCTCGGGAGCATGCACGCCCTCCTCTTGCGTCGAGCTGGCGTCGAGGTCGTGCAGCTCGAGGCCGGCCCGGCGGCAGCAGGAGCGTCGGTCCGCAACTTCGGTCTGGTCTGGGTCAGTGGACGGCGCACCGGCGCCGAGTTGGCCGCGGCGCAGCGCGCCCGCCAGCTCTGGGAGGAGATCGGCGGCGCCATTCCCGGCGTGGGCTTCCGGGCCGACGGCTCGTTGACGGTCGCGGTCGAGGCCGTGGAGGCCAAGATCATGGCCACCTACGCCGCGGGGCCGGAGGCGGCGGCCCGCGACACCACCTTCGTGCCGGCCGACGAGGTGACCCACATCAATCCGGCCATCCGAGGCGAGACGCAGGGCGCTCTGTGGTGTCAGGCCGATGCCATCGTGGAGCCGCGGCTCGCCGTCGGGGCCATTCGCGATCATCTGGCCGCCCGCCCGGGCTTCCGCTTTGAAGCCGGCCGGCGCGTCGTCGAGGCCGGTACCGGATTTGTCGTTGACCATCTCGGCGAGCGCTGGGAAGCCGACCTCGTGATCGTGGCGACCGGAGCCTGGTTTGACGGTGTCTTCGGCGACCGGCTCGTCAGTGCGCCCGTGAGGAAGGTCCGACTTCAGATGATGCAGACGGAGCCCTACGGGCCGCGGCTGACGACGTCCGTCGCGGACGCGGACTCGATGCGGTATTACCCGGCTTACCCGACGAGCTTGGTCGAGGGTCTGCCGCCTCAGTCAGCCCTGGCCGCCCGCCACCATCTGCAGTTGCTTCTGGTGCAGCGGGCCAATGGTTCGCTTACCATCGGCGACACCCATGCGTACGACGAACCTTTTGAGTTCGATCTCGACGAGGCGCCTTACGCCGAGTTGTTGCAACGGGCCGAAAGGATCCTGGGCGCGCCCGTGCCGCCCGTCACGCGGCGGTGGGAGGGCGTCTACTGCCAGTGCACCGACGACCATCTCTGGTATCGGGAGCAGGTCGAGCCGGACGTGTGGTTGGTGACGGCGCCCGGAGGGCGGGGCATGACATGCTCGCCGGCCATCGCCGAGGAAACCCTGGCCGGGATGGCGCTGTGATCACGCTCGTCTGCCTTGATATGGCCGGCACCACCGTCGACGATGCCGGGACGGTCGAGGATGCGTTTGCCGTAGCCATGGAGTCCGAGGGTATTGCCGCCGGCACTGACCGCTTCGACCGAGCCTTGGAGTACGTCCGCCTCACGATGGGCCAGTCCAAGATCGCCGTGTTCACCGCGTTGTTTGACGGGGACGGCCCCCGGGCCGAGCAGGCCAACAAGTCCTTTGAGGTGGCGTATCAGACTCTCATCGGTGCCGGCCGGGTCGCCGCACTGCCGGGCGCGGAGGCGGCGATCGCGTCGCTGCGCGAGGCCGGCCGGAAGGTGGCCTTGACCACGGGCTTCTCGCCTGCGACGCGTGACGCCATCCTCGATGCCGTCGGCTGGCGTGATCTCGTGGATCTCGTCGTATCGCCGGGCGAAGGTGGCCGAGGTCGGCCCTTCCCTGACATGATCCTGCATTCGCTCCTGACTCTCGGGACCGAAGCTGTCGCCGACATTGCTGTTGCCGGCGACACCACCAGCGACCTGCTCGCCGGCCATCGTGCCGGCGCGTCGATCGTCGCCGGTGTGCTCACTGGTGCTCACGACGCCGCCACCCTCGCGACGGCCCCACATACCCACATCCTGCCCAACGTCACCGACCTGGCCGAGTTGATCCTCGCCGACTGAACCTCAAGGAGACCACGTATGGACATCAGCAAACGACGCCTGCTCGCCCTCGGGCTTGTTGTGACTTTGGGCGGCGCCGCCTGCAGTAGTAGCTCGAAGTCGAGCAGCACCCCGGGGGTCGACGCGGCGACGGCGACGTCTGCAGCGGCGTTCGGCGGGATGGCGGGGTTGGTCAGTGCTGCGCAGAAGGAAGGGACGCTCAACGTCATCACCCTTCCCAACGACTGGGCCAACTACGGCAACATCATCAAGGACTTCAGCGCCAAATACGGGATCACCATCAACTCCGAAAACCCGGACGGCTCGAGCCAGGACGAGATCAACGCCGTCGAGCAGCTGAAGGGCCAGTCCCGCGCCCCTGACGTCTTGGACGTCGGCAGCTCCTTCGCGTTGACAGCCGACGCGTCGCACCTTCTGGCTCCGTACGAGGTCCAGTCCTGGGACAGCATCCCCACGATCGCCAAGGCCGCCGACAGCACCTGGTATGCCGACTACGGGGGCTATGTCGCCATCGGGTATGACTCGTCGAAGATCAAGGTCCCTCCGACATCGTTCGCCGACCTGCTGAAGCCGATCTACAAGGACAAGGTGGCCATCAACGGCAACCCGACCGAGGCCGGTGCCGCCTTCGCCGCTGTGTACGCGGCGGCGCTCGCCAATGGTGGGTCGTTCAGCAACATCGCCCCCGGCATCGCCTACTTCGCCAAGCTGCACAGCATCGGCAACTTCGTGCCCGTCAAAGGTGGTGCCGCCACGGTGCAGAGCGGACAGACGCCCATCCTGATCTGGTGGGACTACCTCCAGGCGTCAGAGGTAGCCAGCGAGGTGCCGACCTGGAAGGTGGTCATCCCGACCGACGGGCACTACGCCTCGTACTACGACCAGGCCATCAGTGCGACCGCACCTCACCCCGCTGCCGCCCGCCTGTGGGAGGAGTACCTCTACTCGGTCACCGGCCAAAACCTGTGGCTCCAAGGTGAGGCTCGGCCGATCGAGCTCTCGGTCATGCTGGCCAACGGCACGGTCGATCAGGCGGCGTACGCCAAGCTGCCGCCCGCTCCGGGCGGTCTGACGTTCCCGACTCCTGCGCAGCTGACGGCCGCGCAAGCCGTCGTCGGCTCGGAGTGGGCCGCCAAAGTCGGGTGACGTCAAGCGTCGCAGTCGGGTGAGCGCAAGCTACGCATTGTCAGCGTCCACGGCCTCGGGGCGGGCGAGCGTGCCCTCCCCAGGCCGTGGCCGCTGGGCCGACCTGGGCCGCAACGCTCCGGTCGGCCTGCTGCCGTTCAGCATCTACACGCTGCTCTTCCTCGGGCTGCCCACCCTCGCCATCGCCGTCGGGGCCTTCCGTAAAACCGGGGGCGGCTTCACCCTTTCCAACTTGTCGGTGGCGTTTTCGGGGATCTATCGCCACGGCTTCATTACCAGCATCCAGTTGGCGGTCATTGCGTCGGTCCTGCCCGGCGTGGCCGGCTTGCTGATCGCCTACGCCATCCACACGGCTGAGCGTGGTGGTGTCCTGCGCCGGGCGGTCACGACGGCGTCCGGCGTGTTTGCCAACTTCGGCGGCGTCCCCCTCGCCTTCCTCTTCATTGCCACATTGGGCAACACCGGCTTGGCAACGACGTGGCTCAACGACATCGGCATCAACATCTACACCGCGGGGTTCAACCTCTACGCCCTCAGCGGCATCGCCGTCGTCTACATGTACTTCCAGATCCCCCTGATGGTGCTGGTCATCACGCCGGCCCTGAGCGGGTTGCGGCCGGCGTGGCGCGAGGCGGCCGAAAACATGGGTGCGGGTAGCTGGCAGTACTGGCGCTACGTCGGCGGCCCCGTCCTTCTCCCGTCATTCCTGGGCGCCGTGCTGCTGCTCTTCGGCAGCTCACTGTCGGCCTACGCCACTGCCGACGCGCTGACCAACGGCACCATCCCGCTGACGTCGATACAGATCGGCTCCTTCCTGTCCGGCAACGTGATCGCCGGCCACGAAAATGTCGGCAAGGCGCTCGGCCTCGGCCTCGTCATCGTGGTCACCCTGGTGATGGGTATCTACATCGTCCTGCAACGCAAGGCGACGCGATGGTTGCGCTAGCGACAACCCCCGCCACCGGCTCGTCCACGGCCGGACGCGCTCCTGGAGCACCCCGGCGAGGTCGTTGGCGGGTGGCCGTCCTGCTCGTCGCCGCCGTCTACTTCCTCGTGCCCCTCTACGCGGCCTTCCGGTACGCCTTGCGGTCCGACACCGGTCGGACGACGATCTCGGCTTTCACCTCGATACCTCACCAGCAGGGTTTTACGGCGGCATTCAGCCTCTCGCTCCGCCTCGGGGTCGTCACGACGATCATCACGTTGGCCCTGATGATCCCGACCGCCGTCTACGTCCACCTGCGCGTTCCGCACCTGCGCACGCTCTTTGACGGCATCACCATCCTGCCCATCGTCATCCCCCCGGTCGTGATGATCGTCGGTGTGCTGGCCGTCGCTCCGACTCGACTGAAGTCGACGCCCTATCTCCTCGCTCTCGAGTACGTCGTCTTGGCCATGCCGTTTGCCTACCGATCGCTCGACGCCGGTCTCGCCGCCATGGACCTGAAGACGTTGGTCGAGGCATCTCGGTCACTGGGTGGCGGGGGAGTCGCCACGCTGCTGCGGGTGATCGTCCCCAACTTGCGGTCGGCCATCCTGTCGGCCACGGTGCTCACCGTTGCGCTCGTGCTCGGCGAGTTCACCATGGCCAGCCTGGACCAGTATCAGACCTTCCCGGCGTGGGTGGTCTCCTTTGAGCAGGACAACTCCCACGTCTCCACGGCTGTCTCGCTGCTGGCGCTCCTGGGCACCTGGATCCTCCTGCTCATCATCTCGTCCCTCGATCGCAGCCGCGTCCGTGCGGCCCGCACCCCCGGAGCTTCGTGATGCAATCCACTACGGCGGCTGCGGCCGGCGCCCGCGTCGACCTCATCGAGCTGCGGCGACGCTTCGGTGCCACCCAGGCCCTGGACGGCCTCAGTCTCGCCATCGAGCCGGGCGAATTCATCGCATTGCTCGGTCCGTCCGGGTGCGGCAAGACGACGGCGCTGCGCGTCCTCGCCGGCTTCGAGACGCTGGATTCCGGATCGGTGCAGGTCGACGGCCGGGACATGACCGGCGTCCCGGCCCAACGCCGGGACATGGGGATGGTCTTCCAGAGCTACAGCCTCTTCCCCAACATGAACGCGCTCGACAATGTCGGCTTCGGTCTCCGCATGCGTCGCCAGCCGCCGGAAGCGCGGCGCTCCAAGGCGGCCACACTCCTTGACATGGTCGGTCTGGCCGAGCACGCGACCAAGTATCCGCATCAGCTCTCCGGCGGCCAACAGCAACGCGTCGCCCTCGCCCGGGCTCTCGCCATCGAGCCGCGGGTGCTTCTCCTTGACGAGCCCCTTTCCGCGCTCGACGCCAAGGTGCGGCTCCAACTGCGCGAGCAAATCAAGATCCTTCAGGCCCGTCTGGGCACGACCACCGTCTTCGTCACCCACGACCAGGAAGAGGCCCTCTCCATGGCCGACCGCGTGTGTGTCATGCGTGACGGCTCGATCGAGCAGGTCGCGGCGCCGGCCGAGCTCTACGCCCACCCCCAGACTCCCTTCGTGGCCGAGTTTGTCGGGACGATGAACCGGCTTCCCGGCGTGGTCTCCCGACGTGGGGTCCGCGTTCTCGGCAAGGTCAACCCCATCAGCAACAAAGCGGGATGGGTCGAAGGCGCCATCGTGGATGTGTTGGTCAGGCCCGAAGGACTACGCCTCGAGCCGACCGCCCACGGCGAGGGGATCGTCATGACCAAGACCTTCCTCGGTGGGATGACGCGCATCGCCGTCCTTCTCGGCGACGTCACCGTGCAGGTCGACCGCACCAGCTTCGAGGCCACCGGCCTGGAGCCAGGCGCCTCCGTGAATGTCGTGATCGTCGACCGGGCGGTCATGGTGGCGCCGCCCAACGCCGCGGAGGCTGCGACGCTCGCCGACTCCGATGACCGAATCGCCTACCCCTGACGTGCTGGGCGCTACATGTAGGCACATGTGCTACATTCCATGAGTGACCACCTCCGTCTCCGTCCGCGAGCTTCGCAACACCGTCAGTGAGGTACTGCGGCGAGTTGAGGGCGGTGAGCACGTCGTGGTGACGGTCGACCGTCGACCGGTGGCCGAGCTCATCCCGTTGCGGGGACACGCGCCGGTGCCCGTCGGGGATGCGTTGGCGGTGGCTCGACGCAGTGCCGCCGACCGCGCGCTCCTGCTGACTCTTCGCGCTGCGCTCCCGGATACGACGGCCGACCTATGAGAGCGCTGCTCGACACGTCGTTCTTCGTGGCGACCGAGTCCGGTCGACCATTGACGGCGATCCCTGACGTCGATGAGACCGAGGTCTCTGTCGTGACCCTCGCCGAGTTGACGGTCGGTGTGCTCATGGCCGATGACGTGCAGCGGCCGCAGCGCCTTGCGACACTGTCCGCGGTCGAGTCCACGTGGGACCCGCTGCCCGTTGACGCCGAAGTGGCCAGGGCCTTCGCCCGACTCGTGGCCGACTTGCATCGTCGTGGGCGGCGGGTGCCGCTGTTGGACGCGCTCATTGCCGCGACTGCCGTCGTCGGGGACATGCCCATCGTGACCCAGGACCGCGACTACGAGGCCATGCCCGGCGTGGCCGTCATCCACGTATGAAGATCGAGATCAGCTCAAGGAGCCTGTCATGACCGTCACCCGACGACGCTTCCTCGGCGCCGCTGCCACCGCGGTGGCCGCCGCCACCGTCCTGCCCTATGAGGCCAGGGCCAGGACGGTCGTCGCCAAAGAGCCCGCGAAGCTCACCGACATCGAACACGTCGTGATCCTGATGCAGGAAAACCGTTCGTTCGACCATTACTACGGCTCGATGCACGGCGTGCGTGGCTACAGCGATCCGACCATCTCCCGCGAGCCTGGTGAGTCACCCTTCTACCAGATCGACCCGCTGGCTGTTCGGAGTGGATCGCTCTTTCCCTACGTAACGCCGTGGCACTTCGATACCAAGACCACCAGCGCGCAGGAGTGGGGCGGTCTCAGTCACGCGTGGTCCGTCGAGCACGGCAGTTGGAACAGTGGTCTCATGGACGGCTTCGTCGTTGCCCACCGGATCGGCGACGACCTCGTCGACAACTACGGGACGAGCAACAACGCGCCGGGCACCATGGCCTACTTCACTCGCGAGGACATCCCGTATCACTACGCGCTGGCCGATGCCTTCACCATTTGCGACGCCTATCACGCGTCGGTTCAGGGGCCGACCAACCCCAATCGGATCATGCTGTGGTCGGCGACCATCGACCCCGACGGCACCATGGGTGGGCCATGCGTCGACAACAGCCAGGTCAACGGTCAGCTGCATTGGACCAGCTATCCCGAGCGCCTCCAGGCGGCCGGCATCGACTGGTACCTGTATCAGGAGACGGACAACTTCACCGACAACATGCTGCCCTTCTTCAAGGGGTTCAACGACACGAGGACCGACATGTACCGGCGAGGTAACTCGTTCATCCCGACGCCAAAAGGCCAGGCCTACGGACCGGCGCTGGCGGCCAAGCTCAAGCGTGACGTGCTCTCGGGCAACCTGCCGCAGGTCTCGTGGATCGTCGGGTGTTATCTCAACTCCGAGCATCCAGCGGCGACGCCGTCGTACGGCGCCAACTTCATCAACCAGGTCATTGACGCGCTCACCTCCGATCCGGAGGTCTGGGCCAAGACGGTGCTCTTCATCAACTTCGACGAGAACGACGGGTTCTTCGACCACGTCAAGCCACCGACGGCGCCGCCCAACACCCCCGGTGAGTACGTCAGCCCCGAGGTGGCCGTCGCCAACGGCTTCAACACCGAGGGCTTCCCAGGGCCGGTTGGTCTGTCCTTCCGGGTCCCGATGACCATCGTCTCACCGTTCACGCGCGGCGGTCTGGTGTGCAGCGACGTGTTTGACCACACGTCGACGCTGCTCTTCCTCGAGCGACGGTTTGGTGTCGAGGTGCCAAACCTCTCGGCCTGGCGTCGCGAGACAGTCGGAGACCTCACCTCCGCCTTCAACTTCGCGGCCGGCGCCGATCTGAGCTTGCCCAAGCTCCCCAACACCGAGGACCTCGTGCGCAGCGCCAACGAGCAGGCTCGACTGAAGCCGGCCACGCCGCCCGCCACCCCCGCGGCGCTACCGACCCAAGAGCCCGGGCCTTCGCGTCCGCGGCCGAGTGGCATCGTCAAGCCGGCGACGCGCAAAGTGACGACGGCCTCGAAGCCTCGTTGAACGTGGCCGGCGCGCCGCGGACCTCGGCGTGCTGCGTCGGCCTCAACCGTCCGAGGGCGACAGACCTCCGATCTGTCTACGTCGGCGTACGTAGCTGATCGTGCGCGGATCGTCGGCTCCCCGCACGATCTCCAACAGCCGATGCAGGTCGGCGAGCCCATCTGCTCCCAACTCGAGCCGAAGCTTTTCGTCGACAGCTCTGACCGCTGCCGTCTGGGCCGCGAGGTACTCGACGGCGCGGGGCGTGAGCGCCACGACCTTCTCCCTGCCGTTGGTCGGTGACGCCTCGATCGTCACGTACCCGCGGTCGCGAAGACTTGCCGTCACCTTGCTCGCTCCCTGGCGGGTGATCCCGAGCTCCCGTCCGATCTGGGAGGTGGTGGTGCCGGCGGAGTCAGCGCACATGAGGAGCACGCGCGTGTCGGGGAACCCCCGATCGACGAACCCAGCGGCGGCCAGCTCGGCGTCCAACCGAAGCTGGTAGCCCACCCACGCGCGACGCAGGGCGGGGCCCAACGCCATATTGACAACCACGGTTGACATTATAGCGGCGGGAGATACTCAAGGTCGTGCGCGGCGTAGCGGCCGCGGAGCTAGCAAGAGGTCGAGACGCTGAAGAGCGGGAGCGGTCCCGAAGGCCATTGGCCGAGGAGCCACCGTCGGCCACTCTCGGTCTCGCAAAAGGCTCCCGGCTCATTGTCTACCGAACTCGTCGCGAGCCCGTTATATGACCAGACGCCGAAGTCCTGCACCATGCTGGGTTTGGTGGCGCTGAAGCCGACCGTCGCTTGGTAAGACGGGGCCGCTCCGGCGCCGGGGTCGGGGAAGCTGAGACCGTTGAGGGCGGCGGCGAAGGTCTGCGGGGTCAAATCCGGGCCGGCCGCCTGGATGCCGGATGCCAGGATCAACAACTGGTGATAAAAGGCGGCGTCGACAACGTTGGGGTTGGCTGCTTGCTGGCCACTCGCGGCCGCATACGCCTCGTTCCATGGTGCGTCTGCTACCGAAAGGTCCTTGTTCCACGTCGCCACCCCAAACATGTGAGCTACCTGGGTCTCGTCGCCGAGTGCCCACTGCTGCGGATTGTCGTCGGTTGTCGGGCCGCCGGGCAGGATCCACTCTGGTTGGTAGTTTTCCTCGGTGGCAGCGGGCATCGGGTTGGAGCCCGAGGCGATGCTCAACTGATAGCTGGTCCCGAAGGCGATCATCGTCGTGACGTGCTCGGCCTCCAGTTGCGCCATGATCGCATCATTGGTGGGGTCGGTATTGCTGTCCGACTGGGCGTACTGGACCTGCTTGGCGGTCACGCCGCAGGTTGCGAGCGCGTCGACGAGTTGTGTGAGCTCGGGCGGCAGGATGCCGTCGGTCTCCTGTGGGTAGAGGATTGCGAACTTTCGGGGCATCCCGGCAAGGCCTCCGCCGGCGTAGGACGCGTTGTGATGCGCCGGCAACGAGGTGCAGATGAATTGGCCGAGATTTTGTTCGATCGTGTCCAGTGACGGCCCGTAGCTCCACTCGTAGGGCTGCCTGCTCGCCAGATGCTGCGACGTCATGTCGCTCGCCTCGCCGATGGTCGTGACGATCTTGTCGCCAGCCAGGTAGTCGCTGAAGGCACTCGTGTCGTACTGATCTCCGTCCAGGCCAGTCGCCGCGAAAGGGTGTGTCGCGTTCGCGTCGGCCGCCTCCGCCTGTTCGCCGGTGACGGTTCCGGTGTCGGAGGCGCTCGAGTAGCTGACGAGCTGGAGCTGGCGGCCGTAGAACTCAAAGTGCGAATTGAAGAAGGCGACCAGGGATTGGTCGCTTGCCAGCTGATACGGATTCGCCACGGCGATACGAATGCTGGTGGCGTCCACGCCCCGCGTTGTGGTGCCGCCATTGCCCTCGGCCGCGGTCGGCCAGTTGGCAACGCAGGGCGGGCTTTGCGGGTCAAACGTCTGGGTGACCGCGCCGTCTGGCCAGGAATAACACTGAAGGCTGCTTGGGACGCCGATCAGCGGTGTCGTCGGGAGGGTCGACGGGACGGGCAGACCGGAGAGGCGGGCACGGAGCGTCGTTGATGTCTGGGCGGGAGTGCCGGTTGCGGCGCCGGGGGTATTGCCGAAGCGACTCGTTTGGCTCAAGGGTGCCTGAACGATGGGCTTGGCGGCTTGCGGCGCGAACTCGGCGATTCCCGGCGGGGCCGGCGGCTTGGCGACCAAGGCCACGGCCGCCAGAGTCACGAGGAGGGCGACGCCGAGAACTCCGTTGATGACGACAGCGCTCTTACCGCTACGCTCCGTCCTTGTCAGCGCGGTCACGTCGCCTCTGGGGCCGGTGGTCCGGTGCCGAGGCCCTTGGCGATCAGGCGGTCGATCGCCTTTGGCGAGAGATAGGTTTTCTCGCTCACTATCTCAGTCACTAGATTTGGAATACTAGCGAGCGCGTGCATCGGGCGTCCCACGCCGCCATCATGGAACGAGGTCCACATGTCCGCGATCCCCTTTGTCGACGCCATCCCCGCACTCCTGCTCTTCGAGGACGGCGAACTGCTCGCAACCGTGGGCGGTAGGTCGCGCGAAACCATCCTGGAGAGCGTGAGCCAGTTGTGCGGGTGAGGGACTGTCGCACGTGAGCGACAGGTCGCCAGATCCGCACGCGGCAGCCACGGTTGCCTCTTGGGCCAGCGGATTTTTGCCGCTGCCGTGTCTCGTTGTCGGGCTGCTGATGCTGAGCGCGACGGGGGCTGCCAAGCAAGGGAATGTCGACCTGTTGTACATCGCATTCGCGGCCGTGCCCGGTGCTGTGCTGGTTGGGCCGTGGAACTCCAGGCGTGTGCTGCGGACCATTGGCGATCCGATCGCTGATGCCACGGCCAGATGGAGTCTGCGTCTCGCCCCTCTCGGCCTGCTGGTGATGTTGGTGCCATTCGGCCTGCTCGTCGCCTTTGGTTGGATCGGCATCGTGATCGATCTCGGGTTGGTCGCCGTCATCGTCCCGGTGCTGGCCCGTGGACGTGCCGTGGCCGGCGCCGAGCAGGCGGCCCGCGATCAGGTCGTGCCGACGTACCAGATCCGTACGGTCGGGTCGAGACCCCCCAGAGGTCGAGGGCGATGAGCGGTCTGCCGTCCCTCTACCGAGACGTCTTGGACCGGGTGGCAATCGCTCGCCAGTTGCTCCACCAAGCGACGCTGGACGCCGGCGTGCGGGCTGCCATCGAGGCTCGCATAGCGGCCATCGAAGCCGACGCGCGGACGGACCTCACCAAGGCGTCACGCCGGATCGACCAGATCGTTGCCGAGCTTGAAGCCGGTGATGCTCCGGTTGGGTACGACCAGTAGGCGCATCTGATATATTATCCTCCTCTGTCTGAGACATCTAGAAGGGGACCGGGCATCCGTGGAGTCGCTCAGCCGCAGCTTCGAGGCTTATCAGGAGATCAAGCGGCGCATTCTTGACCTGCGATTGCCGCCCGGCACCGACTTCACCGAGGGCGCGTTCGCCGCCGAGCTCGGGTTGTCCAAGACACCGATCCGTGAGGCGCTCGCCCGGCTGCGCCAGGAGGGGCTCGTGGATGCCATGGCGCGGAGCGGCTACCGCGTCACGCCGGTGACGGTTAAGGACGCCCGCGACCTGCTCGGTCTGCGCACGCTGCTCGAGGGAGAGGCCGCCGCGCTCGCCGCGACCCGCGGGGCCGACGTCGACGAGCTCAAGCATCTCGAGAGCCTGTGCCGTACCAGCTACGACCCCAGCGACCGCACGAGCATCGTCGACTTCCTCGCAGCCAACCATGCCTTCCACATGGCCGTCGCCCAGATGAGCGGCAACACGCGATTGGAGAGCACGCTCCAAGCCGTCCTCGAGCAGCTCGAGCGAGTCATGCATCTCGGGCTGTCCCTGACCAGTCGAGCCGAGGAGATCGTCCACGAGCACCGCGATCTGGTCGGTGCCATTCTGGCGGGCGACTCCGAGCGGGCGCGGTCGGTCGCGGTGGCGCAGAGTCACAGTTCGCAGCTGATGGTGCTCACCGCGCTCCTCTCGTCCGACGCGGTCCTCACGACCAACTTGGGGACGATCGGTACTCCCTCGTGAGCCTTGCCCTGGTGGGCGCAGGACTCGAGGCCCCACTGGTCGGCGGAGGGACCGCGCCGCATCTCTACCTTGACTACGCGGCCAGCGCGCCAGCACTCGTGGCCGTGCGTGACGCGGTGGACGAATTCCTGCCCTACTACGGCAGCGTGCATCGGGGCGTCGGCTTGACATCGAAGGTATCGACAGATGTGTACGAGGCGGCCCGGGACTCGGTGGCACGATTCGTCGGCGCTCGCAGCGACGACGTAGTCGTCTTCACCCGCAACACGACTGACGCCGTCAACCTGCTTTCGTCGGCGCTGCCAGCCGGCGTTCGGACCGTGACCTTCAGCACGGAGCACCACGCCAATCTTTTGCCCTGGCAGCGGCGCAACGCGGTCATCATCGACACGCCACACTCGCCGGCCGAGGTCGTCGCCACTCTCGACCAGACGCTGGCGCGGCTCGGACGTGGGCCGCTCCTCGTGGCTGTCACCGGGGCGTCCAACGTGACCGGTGAACGCTGGCCGATCGCCGAGATCTCCGCGGTGGCGCAGGCGCACGGTGCGCGCACGTTGCTCGACGCCGTTGGAGACAGAGTCCCGTCTCGTGCTATTTCACACCGAGCGTCCTCTCCCCTGAGGACCGAGACCGAGACCGAGACCTGACCTCAGTGGGCGAGCGCCTCGGCGTGCACGATGACCAGATCCTCGATGTTGTTGGCCGGCTCGAACCCGAGCACCCGCCCGAAGAAGGCCAGCTCCAGCCCGGCGGTCCGGATGATGTTGGCTGCCTTGCGGAAGCCGTGCTGCTCGCCCTCGTACATCACCAAGGCGTGAGGCACCCCTTTGGCGTCGAGGGCGGCGGCCATCATCTCGGCCTGGTTGGGGGGCACGACGGCGTCCTCGAGCCCTTGGAAAAGGATGAGCGGCGTGCGCAGCTGGTCGGTGTGGAAGATCGGCGAACGAGCCTCGTAGATATCTTGCGCCCCCGGCCAGGGGCCGATGAGCCCGTCGAGATACCGCGACTCGAATTTGTGCGTGTCCCGCGCCAACGCACCGGCGTCGGCCACGCCGTAGTGGCTCGACCCCGCGGCGAAGACGTCGCGAAACGTGACGGCGCAGAGTGTCGTGTAGCCACCGGCGCTGCCGCCTCGGATGACCAGCCGAGCGCCGTCGGCCTCTCCTTGCGCCGCCAGCCAGAGGGCGCAATTGACGCAGTCGTCGACGTCGAGCACGCCCCACCTCCCTTGGAGCCGCTGACGGTAGGCGCGGCCATATCCGGTGCTGCCGCCGTAGTCGACGTCGACGACGGCGATGCCGCGGCTGGTCCAAAATTGGATCCCGTAGTCGAGGGTTGTCCGCGCCGCCCCCGTCGGCCCGCCATGACTGAGCACGATCAAGGGAGGGCGCTCGTCGGGGGGACCGACGAAGTCGGCGTTGGTCGGCGGATAGAAGATGGCATGGGCGGTGAGGCCGCCGTCAGTGGGGAACTCGACCGAACGGGGCACCGACAAGTAGGCCGGATCGACACCACCGGAGCGGCTCGCCTTGAGGACGCGGTACGCGCCGCTCGGGAGGTCGATCTCGACCACGGCCGGGGCCATCGTGCCCGAGCCGACGATGGCGACGACGCCACCCGGTCGCGGTGCCAGGCTGGCAAATGAACTGAACGGCGTCCGGACCGTCTCGAGCCCGCCCGCGCCCACGATCCCCAAGCACTGACCGGTATCGCCGGACCAGGTGGCGACAAGCGAGCCGTCGTTGCCGAAGGTGTAGGACGCCTGACCAAAGGTCCAGTCCGGCCCGCTGAACTCCGCGTCGAGCGGAGCGAGCGGCCGCCCACGGTGGCCGTCGTCGGCGTAGAGGTTCCACCACCCCGTGCGGTCGGAGACGAAGTGGAGCGTGCCATCGGGCGCGTAGCAGGGCTGCGAGATCGACTCCTCGACGCCGCCGGCCACCAAGCGAGCGGCGTCGGCCCCCTTCAACAGCGACGCCTCCCACAGCTCGGTGCCGTCCCACGGCATGCGGGGATGGTCCCACGACACCCACGCCACCTTGGCGCCGTCCGGGCTGACGCGGGGCGACCCGAAGAAGTCGTGACCCTCGGCAATCACGGTCGGCTCGCCGCCGGCCAGGGGCACGGCGACAACGTCGTTGACCACCTCGTCGCCCTGGCGCTCGCGCACGGCGACCAGCCACATCCCATCCGGGGTGACGACGGGGTCGGCCCACCGCACCGATCGCGGGGTCGGCGGCTCAGCGGTGATGGGGGACGGGGGAGTGCCCGGAGTGATGCGGTAGAGGCGTTGGTCGGCGAAGTTGGAGAATAGGACCGCGTCGCCGTGCACCGCGAAGCACGCGCCTCCGTATTCGTGTACGAGGGTCCGCGCCGAGAAATCGGGTGGGAGCACGTCGACGTTGTCCCCGTCCGGGCCCCGCCGCACGATGACCTGTCGCCCGCCTTCGGATGGGCGCGACTCGAGCCAGTAGGCGCTGTCTCCGTGGACCGTCGAATAGGGCAGGCCGACGAACGCCTCGACCAGTCGATCGGCGGTAATGGGGGAGGTCCAAGATCCATACGGCGCGGTGGCGGGCATCGGTGCCGACGCTACCCGGCCGCCGGCGGGCAAAATGGTGGCGTGCTGACCGAGGCCCGAGCCAAGGATCCGCCCCTCCCATCGCTCGTCGCGGTCACCGCCGGGATAGCCGTCACCGGAGTGCTGCTGATGGCCGTCCCCGGAGCCGCCTCGATCGTGGTTGCCGTGTGGGCCCTCTACGGGGCGAGCGTGCTGCTCCTCACGGCCGTCGCCATGGGCCGAGACGTCGGGGACGCCGGTGGGCCGGCCGTGGTCGTGGGTGTCCTCGTCGCGTGCCTCCCGCCGTTGGGTGTGGCGTTGTGGTGGCACTGGCGTGCGCCCGGCCCGATCATCACGCCCTTCGCCCGCCGTCTGATGGTCGGCTTCGTCGTGCTGTCCGGTGCGGGGCTCGCCGTGCTCGCTTGTCTGGTGGCGATTCTCCACGACTGACATCCGTGGCGACCGCCGCCTCGTAGACATGATGTGAACACGCTCTCGTTGCAGCGTCTCGGCGCCGCGCTCGCGTTGGGCCTCGCCGGCTATGTGCACTTCAAGATCTGGCAAAACGAGTACCGGCACGCGCCCGTACGCGAGATGTTCGTCGCCAACTGGGTGGCTTCAGGTCTGGTCGTCATCTTGCTGATCGTCGTCGCCGTCCTGCCCAGGCTGCCCAAGCGCTACGCCCGGATCGCCGCGCTGGCCGGTCTCCTGGTGGCGCTCGGCAGCCTGGTCGCCTTCGGCCTGAGTCGCGGCCCGGGCCTCCCCACCCTGCACGGCAACTTCAAAGAGCACGGCCTGGAGACCACGGCCTCCTACTTCTTCCACGTTGGGAGCGCCAAGACCATCCTCGTGGCCGAGACCATCGCCGCCATCTTGTGCGGCGGCCTGATCGTCCAGCAGGAGCGCCTCGCCGGCTAGGCGAGCGAATCGAGGAAGTCGACGAGCAACGCGTTGACGTCCCCGGCTCGCTCCTGCTGCACCCAGTGGCCGCAACCGGGGAGGATGTGGGTCCCGTGCGAGGCTGGCATGGTGGTGGGGAATTTGGCGATGGCCGACGCTCCCCAGATGGTGGGCCCATCGCGCTCCCCGCCGATGAAGAGCGAGGGGACGGTGATCGGCCGTCCGGCCCACACACCGAGATCCTCCCAGTCCCTGTCAACGTTGCGATAGCGATTGAGCGGTCCGGCAAAACCGCTGTGCTCGAACTCGTCGGTGTAGAAGTCCAGGTCGGCTGAGCTCAGCCACGGCGGCATGGTCGGCGGCGGCACGAACCGGTCCCGCAGTTGGCCCCCGCGGCGCACGGTGGCGATCGTGCCTCCATCGGGGGTGGGGAGGGCATCCCCGGATGCGCCGATGTAAAACCCCAACAACCACGAGCGGACGTCGGCCTCGATCTCGGCTTCGGCCCGCCCGGGCTGCTGGAAGTAATTGATGTAGAACTCCTCCGAGCCTCCCATCGCCGCGAAGGACTCGGTCGGTCGGACGGCGCCGACGGCCGGATAGGCCACGCTCAGGATGCCCACGGCGCGGAAGATGTCGGGCCGGAGCAGGGCCGACGTCGACGCGATCGGCGAGCCCCAGTCGTGTCCGATGACGATCGCGCTGTCGGCCCCGAGGGCGGCGACCACGCCGAGATTGTCGGCGACGTGGGCGAGAAGGCGGTAGGCCTCGATGGCGGTCGGCTTGGAGCTCCGCCCATAGCCGCGGACATCGATGGCCACCGCCCGGAAGCCGGCGGCGGCGATCGCCGGGATCTGGTGGCGCCACGAGTACCAGGACTCGGGGAAGCCGTGCACCAACAACACGAGGGGTCCTTCGCCCTCCTCGACCAGGTGGATGCGACCGTCCCGGACGGGTACGATGCGATGGGTGAGCGTCACGCCGGCGGCCACAGGGGGGCCGGGATGGACAGGCCCACGGGCGTGCCCCACTGATTGCGGAAGGCGACCTCGGGGGCGGGGATGCGCGGCGCCACACCCCACCGGCCAGTCGGGTAGCCGAAGGAGACGCAGCAGGCGTTGAGCCACCCCTCGTCCGTCGGCACGCCCAGCGCCGCCATCGTGTCGGCTCCGTAGAAGACGCCGAGGACGCTCGTCAGCGACGAGCCCACACCCTCTCCGCGAGCGGCCAACATGGCGCTCCAGACCGCCGGATAGATCGAGCCGCCCGTCGGGTCGTACTGGATGAAGGCGAACAAAAAGAGCGGCACCTCCTCGAAGTGATCGGCGAGATGCTGGGCCGAGCGTTGGACCCGCAGCATCGACGCGTGCTCCGGCACCGAGGGATCGGCTTCAGCCGCGGCGATGCGGCCCGCGTAGAAACCGGCCCACAGTTGGCGGATCGCATCCCGATACAGGGGACCCAGCACGGCTTTGACGGCGGGGTCGTCGACCAGGAGGAATCGCCACCCTTGGGAGTTGCCCCCACTGGGTGCCCGGACGGCGGCGTCGAGGATCTTGGCCTGGACGTCCAGCGGGATCGGGTCGGGTTTGACCCGTCGCATGGCGCGGGTCGTGTAGAGCGCTTCTGAAAGGTCCATGGACCGATCATTGCAAGTTGCGCTAGCGCTCGCCCTTTGGCTCGCGAGGAAGGCCGAGGAGGTGCTCGCCGATGATGTTGCGCTGCACCTCGCTCGTCCCCCCGCCGATGGTGAGGGCCCGGCTGAAGAGATAGCCCCAGTGGTAGGCGTCGTCGACGGCGGCCTGGGGTGTCTGCTCGCCCAGCATGCCGGCCGCGCCTTGCAGATCCTTGGCGAGCGCCATCACCCGTTGGCCGTGAACGTCGGCGAGCGTCTTCTTGATCGAGGCATCGGTGCCCGGGTTGACGCCCCGCTGCACCGCATCGCGGATGCGGGCTCCGAGGATGTCGAGCACCTTCTTGGATGTGTAAACGGCAGCAGCCCGCTGGCGCAGGACGGGGTCCTCGACATGGCCGATCCCAGCGAAGAATTCGTCGGTGGTAGGGCCCATGCCCCAGAGGACCCCTCCTTGCGAAAGCGACACGCGCTCGTTGCCGAGGGTCACCAGGGCGAGGGGCCATCCCTGCCCTTCGGCGCCGATGCGCTGGTCGACCGGGATGCGCACGTCGGTCAGGAAGACCTCGTTGAAGCGGTCGGCCCCGCTCATGTCCTTGATCGGTCGGATCTCTACGCCGGGTGAGGTCATGTCGACGACGAAGTAGGAGATTCCCTTGTGCTTGGCCACCGTCGGATCGGTGCGCGCCAACAGGATTCCCCACTTGGCCTGGCGGGCGGCGGTCGACCAGATCTTCTGACCGTTGACGACGTAGAGGTCACCGTCGCGCTCGGCGCGGGTGGTCAGCGAGGCGAGGTCGGAGCCGGCGCTGGGCTCGGAGAACAACTGGCAGAAGAACCCTGAGCCGTCGAGGATCGCCGGCAACCATCGCGCCTGCTGGTCCGGGGTACCGGCGACCAGGATGGTCGGCCCCGCCCACCCCACGCCGATGGGATTGATCGGCAGCGTGACGCCGGCTCGTCGCAGCTCCTCGGCGATGATGAGTTGGTGGGTCGGGTCGGCGGCCAGCCCCCAAGGCTTCGGCCAGTGCGGGGCCACCAACCCGGCAGCAGCTAGCGCTCGCGCATCGGGTCGGGGATTGTCGGCGAGCCAGGCCCGAAGCGTGGCGCGGCGCGGATCGTCGGGCGCGTCCGGGTCATATTCACCGAAGTCAGCAACCGCATCCATCCATCGGCAGCGTAGAGCCACCAACGCGGCGAGGCCCCCGGTAGGGGGGTACCAGGGGGCCTCAAGCCTCGGGCCGATCGGGGGGGGCGACCGGCTTACGCCCTCGTACAACGCCGTGGGCGGCGCTTCATTCCCGGAGAACGTAGAGTCGCGGTACCTCGATCGGGGGCCTTAGAGGAGGCAAACCATGCAGACCGAAGCGGCAGTTCTGTGGGAGGTCGGAGGTCAGTGGAACACCGAGACCGTCGATCTCGATCCGCCCAAGGCGGGTGAGGTGTTGGTCCGTCTGGCCGCCTCGGGCATGTGCCATTCGGACGAGCATGTGGTGACCGGGGATCTACCGTTCGAGTTGCCGATCATCGGCGGCCATGAGGGCGCGGGGACGGTCGAGGAAGTCGGCGCGGGCGTCACGAGCGTCAAGCCCGGCGATCACGTCGTGTTCGGCTTCATCCCCGCGTGTGGGCGCTGTCCGTCGTGCGCGACCGGCCACTCCAACCTGTGCGACCTCGGCCAGTACATGGCCGGCGGCAAGCAGATCTCCGACCAGACCTCCCGCCATCATTGCAACGGGCGCGACATCGGTCTCATGTGCCTGCTCGGCACGTTCGCCAAGCACACCGTCGTCAACGAGGCGTCGTGCATCAAGATCGACGACGACCTCCCCCTCGACAAGGCCTGCCTGGTCGGGTGCGGCGTGACGACCGGATGGGGTTCGGCGGTGTACGCCGCGGGCGTCAAGCCGGGTGACAACGTCGCAGTCATCGGCGTCGGCGGCATCGGCATCAACGCCGTGCAGGCGGCGCGCCTGGCGGGGGCTGAGCGGATCTTCGCCATCGACCCCGTGCAGTTCAAGCGGGACGAGGCGCTCAAGTTCGGGGCGACGCACGTGGCCGCCAGCATCGAAGAGGCGACCGGTCTGATCGGCCAGGAGACGTGGGGTCGGCTGTGCAACAAGGTGATCGTCACCATGGGCATCGGGCGCGGCGACCTGATGGCGGGCATCCTCGCCCTCACGTCCAAGCTCGGAAGGGTCGTCATCACCAACATCACACCGTGGACCGACGTGCAGGTCACCATGAGCATGCTCGATCTGACCCTGATGGAAAAGACAGTGGTCGGGTCGCTGTTCGGGTCGGCCAACCCGCGCTACGACGTGCCCAAGCTGCTCGAGCTCTACCGGGGCGGCCAGCTCGACCTGGACGGACTCGTCACGCGGACCTACAAGCTCGAAGAGGTCAACGACGGCTACCAGGACATGCGCGACGGCAAAAACCTGCGCGGCGTCCTCATCTACGAATAAGCCTGGCGTGTGAGCGGCATGCCGCTCACACCATCGGGTCGCAGCCGTACGCCCAGGACCTGGTGGATCCCGATGTCGGCCGCCTCAAAGCTCACGGCGGCGCCGGCCAGGTAGAGGCGCCACACCCGCGCCCGGCGCAGCCCGACCAGCCGACACGCCTCATCCCAATTGTCATCGAGGTTGGCCGACCAGCGGCGCAGCGTCAGCGCGTAATGCTCACGCAGGCCCTCGACGTCGCGCACGTCGAGCCCCTGCGCCTGCATGCCGGTGACGACCTGGGCGACGTCGGGGAGCTCGCCGTCGGGGAACACGTAGCGGGCGATGAAGCTGCCCCGGCCGTAGGCGGCACCGTTGGGTGTCGAGATGGCGTGGTTGAGGATGCGGCCCTCGGGCCGCAGGAGGGGGGCGAGCACGCCGAAGTAGGCGTTGAGCTTGGCCCGCCCGACGTGTTCGGCCATGCCGATGCTGGAGATGGCGTCGAAGGTGTCGCGGCGGGCGCCGCCGCCGCTGGCGCCGCCGCCGCTGGCGGCGCCGGCGCCGCTGGCGCCGCCGGCCAGCACGCGGT
>Ga0302326_10007918_pt1 | contig 23538 bp, 19 predicted proteins | sample Palsa_T0_3_FD_202264 | JGI IMG/M metagenome (GOLD analysis project Ga0302326, IMG submission 202264) | Peat permafrost microbial communities from Stordalen Mire near Abisko, Sweden - Palsa_T0_3 | ecosystem: Environmental > Terrestrial > Soil > Palsa > Peat permafrost | place: Sweden: Abisko... | reverse complement strand
ACTCCATGGGAGCTGGCGCAGCCGCCTATGCCGCGGCCGAGCGACCCGACCTCATCAACGGCCTGGTCCTCGTTGGACCCTTCGTTCGCAACGGCAAGATCGGTGCCATACAGAGAGTCCTGCTGAGGGTCGCCATGGCGCGGCCCTGGGCGGCTATGTCGTGGAACTCGTACCTGCCGAAGCTCTACAAGGGTCAGCGTCCCGTTGATTTCGAGGAATACCGCAAGAGCGTCGTTTCAAGTCTTCGCCGGCCCGGATACGCCAAGTCATTCTCCCTTACGACCCGTACCGACCATTCGGTTGCCGAGTCACGTCTGGGAGAGGTCGCAGCAGCCACCTTGGTCGTGATGGGTGAGCAAGACCCCGACTTCCCGGACCCACGCGCCGAGGCTGAGTGGATCTCGCACGCTATGCACGCAAGTGTCGTCATGGTGCCCGACGCCGGCCACTACCCCCAGTCACAGCAGCCAGAGATCACAACAAGTGCTGTGCTGAGCTTCCTGGGGGAGGTCAACCATCGTGTCTAGACAGCGAATGAAGGTTGTCTCCGAGGAGACATCTTCGTCAGATACGAGCATGACGATCGGCAGTTACCCCAATGCAAACGGGTCGGCAGGCACGGTTGTCGGCGCTCCCCGCCTTTGGCTCCAGCTTGAAGGAGCCGCCCTCTTAGTGGGGTCGCTCGTTGCCTTTTCAACCACCCACCGATCGTGGTGGCTGGTGCCGCTGGCCTTGTTCATTCCCGATCTCTTCATGGCGGGCTATCTCGGGGGTACGCGAATCGGAGCGCATGTGTACAACCTGGCTCACTCCACCCCGCTGCCGGCACTGATGGTGGGGTACGGATGGTGGCAAAACAGACAGCTGTTTTTGGCCCTGGGCCTGGTGTGGCTCGGGCACATCGGAATGGACCGTCTGCTCACCTTCGGACTCAAGTACCCGGATCACTTCCAGCACACTCATCTGAGTAGCCCGCACGGAAACCACGGCTCGTCCGTTTAACGAGCGGTTGAGCTTGCCGGTCGGTGATAGCGGCAAGACTGCCCAGTGTGCAACGCAGATCTTGCGAGACACGCGATCAGGCCTCCTCCACGGCGTTCGTTGGTGACCCATCAGAGCGCAACCACGCTGCCAGATCCTCGTCGGGGATTCGAACGCAGCGCCCAATTCGGCGAGCCCGGAGGTTGTTGCCTTTTTTGATTTTCCTTTCGGAGGGTCCTGCCGACACCGCGGCCTGGGTGGCTATCGCATGGCGGCAGCGATGGGTACGAACTCCGCACGCCAACCCGGACAGCACCACGGACACGGGCCTAGCCAGGGTCGCGGTTTCGGGCGCTGAGCACCAGCGACGTCAATACCCACGACTTGCCCGACGCAAGGTGGAGGCTGGTGCCTCGCAAGGACGCAGGAACTGCGTACGTATCCCCATACATCTTCTGCGACGAGACCGTCGAGGAAGGCCCGCACCGACTCGGTGCCCCCGGCTTGCTCGTCGGCGATGGTTACGTTCGTCGTCACATCTCAAGAAACGACCGAGTCGTTATTGGTTCCGCAAATGGCCGTCACCCACGGGCCATGGCTTCCATCGGAAGCAAGATCCGTGCGTTGACATCCCCGAGTCGAGTCGGGCTCGATCTGAGCGCGGTGGTCGAAGATTCCAAGCCCGACCTTCGGGGTTAGGGCGCCTACTTCCGACAGGCCGACTCGTCGGCCAAGTTCGGCGCCATCGACCGCTATGTCCACGAGCGGGTGGCAATACTGGCCAGCAGCAAACGCAGCCTCCCCGGACGCGACTGGATGGACCGCTACACGTGCAGCTGGTCGGGGAATCTCGGGATCTATCGACCCACCGGGACAGTGCGCTACCCGACTGTGCATGCGCTGAGATGAACGATGTCGGAAGCCGTGTGCGGAGAAGGCCATGCACGCTTTGAACGGGTGTCAATGGCCACTGGGGACAGCAGGCGGCTACGTCGGAGATACAGAGAAGCACCAAAATGACGACCCTCCGTTGGGCCAACGTCAGTTGCCGATGAGGGCAATCGCTCAACCAGCGGCCTACCTCACCGATCGTAGTCACCAACGTGTTGAACCCGAGCTATTGGAATTCAGTCACGTGGAGAACCTCCCAGCGTTGGCTAAGCGTTGGGTAAGGGTTGGGTGACCGTTAGGGGGAAGTAGCGCCCCCGTTCGTACCATTATTACTGTGGATATCTCGGGGGGGGCGTCGAGACGTTGTGCCAGAGTGCTGGGTCAGGTCGGCAAAGAGGCGCGCCTGTTTGCCCGCACTTTGGGTGACCGTCAAGATCGTTCGGCGGATCTGCTCGTGGTCGGCGTTCCGCAGATCGAGCCTTGGCATTTCTGTGCGCATCTCGGCGAGCAGGCTGCTCGGTATGGACGAAGAGACCTAGTACCGACCTTGCTGCGCTGGACGGTCCCGCCTGGTGCACCGTCGCATCTCGCAGTGACGGTCGACGCCCTCATGTCCGCGTCGCGAAATCAAACCGTGCTGGTGATCAATCCATTCGGCGAGGCCCCAGAGCTGTGGGAGCGGGTAGCAGACGCAAAACATCATGGAGCACGAATCATGGCGCTCCATCGAGGCCACCCCGACCTGATCGACCTTTCGCATGAGACGCTCTTGGTCGACCCGTTGAGACCCGATCGGGATTTCGAGACGACCCAGCATCTTGTCACTGACTTGACCCCCATTCCGGCCAGCAGTTGGTCGTAGTCGCGGTCGGTGGATGTCACATGACCGCTCAACGTCCGAGCAATGCCCTCGGGCGCGCCAGCGGTGTCACCCTTTGTCCGACGCCAGTGCCACTTTGGGTGGGTGTTCAACGCGCCGGTAGGTCGTTGTTCACGTCGCCGAGTCAGGTTGCGCGGTAATGGTGGGTAAATCGCGGCTACCGTGGATCGTTGGCCGGCGGCGGGACGAGCGCGCTGATCGCTGGGGAGCACGAGTCGTGCTCTCGGCAATTGTAAGTGTCGCTGTCTTCGTGACACCTGTGCTCGTTGCTATCGGCGCTGCCACCGTAGTAGCTCATCTGATTTCAATGCCCCGTTCGGGTATCGGAGTCGTCGCATGGTGGACTCTGCTGATCGCGGTTCCCGGGGTCGTCTACGTGGCGATCAGCCGGTTGGCTCGCCGTGCTCTGCCCTTGGCTGCATTGTTGCGGATGACCCTGGTATTCCCCGATAAGGCGCCCAGTCGGATGGCGGTAGCCCGACGTGCCGGGAGTACCCGGGCACTCGAACGCCAACTCGTCGAGAGCCGTGACCGCGGAGCTGAAGTCGACGAGCCAGCAGTAGCGGCCGAGCAAATCCTGGCATTGGCGGCTTCTTTGAACCAGCACGACCGATTGACCCGGGGGCACTCAGAGCGAGTCCGAGCCATAACGGATCTGATCGCAGATGAGTTGAAGTTGCCTGAAGCCGACCGGGACCGCTTGAGGTGGTCGGCTCTTCTGCACGACATCGGAAAACTCACGGTTCCAGGGTCGGTACTGAACAAGCCGGGCAAACCAAATGAGGCTGAGTGGCAAATGTTGCAAGGCCACCCGTTGGAAGGGGCACGGCTAGCCGCACCCCTCGCGACCTGGTTGGGAGCCTGGGCGGCCACAATCGCTCAGCACCACGAGAGATTTGACGGCCTTGGATATCCCTATGGTTTGGCGGGCGACGACATCTCGCTGGGTGGTCGGATCGTGGCCGTGGCCGACTCCTATGAGACCATGACCGCGGTCCGCTCCTACAAGACCGCCATGACTCCCGAGGCCGCTCGCCGAGAGCTCGTGGCGTGTGCAGGAACTCAATTCGATCCCGTAGTGGTCCGCGCCTTCTTGGATGTGTCAGTTGGACGCGTCCGTCTCGTCGGCGGTGCACTCTCGTGGCTCGGCGAAATTCCACTGGTCAACAGCGTGCCCCAACTCGGACAACTCGCCAGCACAGCGGGGCAGGTTGTCTTGGCGACGGTTGCCATATCCGGGATCGGCCTGATCGCAGTAGCCAGTGCACATCAACCACCCGTACAACATCAAGTAGCAGCCACATCGACCGGTAAGCGATCAGGGCCAACTCCCTCAGTGACCCCGCCGACCGCGACCACGCCTCCCTCCATCATCATCCCCAAAGTAGACCCCTCGAGCACCCCTTCGGCGGCCGTCACCCCGGCCACCGTGCCCACCGCCCCGACGGCGCTCAGCGGAGTGTCGGGGAACGGCGCGGTCACCTTGTCGTGGAGTGCGCCGTCCAACGACGGCGGGAACCCGATCAGCGGGTACACCGTCACCCCCTACATCGGTGCCGTGGCCCAGGGCACCACGACGTTCAACTCGGCCCTCACCACCGAGACCGTCAACGGGTTGACCAACGGCACCGCCTATACCTTCACCGTCAGCGCCACCAACTCGGTGGGCAACAGCCCGAGCTCATTGGCCTCGGGCCCGGTCACTCCGCTCACCGTCCCCGGCGCGCCCACCATCCTCACAGTCACGCCCGGCAATGCCTCGGCGACGGTCACCTGGACGGCTCCGTCCTCCGACGGCGGGTCAGCAATCACCGCCTACACGGTGGTGGCGGGCGACGAGACCACCCCGGCCAACGGCGGTGAGTCGTGCACCTGGACGGTGGGGCCGCTCACCTGCACGGTCACAGGCCTGACCAACGGTGATTCCTACATCTTCGGTATGTCGGCGACCAATGAAGTCGGCACCAGCGGGACGTCTGCGATATCGGGTCCCGTCACTCCCCCAAGCGGTGACTGGATGCAGGCCGTTCCAGCAGATTCTCCGTCGCCCAGAGCTACGGCTTCGGAAGCTTGGGATCCGGCGACTGGGCAGCTGATCCTCTTTGGGGGAGGGGAGTGCTCTGGGGTTGGCGGCGCGTGCACCGTCACGAACGACACCTGGTCCTGGACGGGTACAACGTGGACGCAACTGGCACCAAGCTCCAGTCCACCCCCGCTTGCAGAAGCGTCACTGGCATACGATCCGGCAGCAGGTCAACTGGTCCTTTTTGGAGGCATTGACGCGAACGGTGACTCGCTTTCGAGCACGTGGGTATGGAGCGGATCTAACTGGATCTTGGAATCTCCAAACTCGAGCCCACCGGCGAGACATGGAGCTTCGCTCGGCTACGACCCGACTACGGACCAGCTGATCCTCTATGGCGGAAGTGATACCGCCAGCATCACGCCGATGACGCCGGATACCTGGGCCTGGAATGGAACGGATTGGACACAATTGGCTCCGTCGGTGTCCCCCCCTCCGCTCTACGCAGCCACTATGGACTGGGATTCAAGCTCAGGGCAGCTCATCCTGTTTGGCGGTACGACAAACGGAACCTACGACGGCACCAACGAAACGTGGGCCTGGACAGGGACCAACTGGAACGAACTGCTCCCCGCTTCATCTCCTCCAGCAAGGCTCAGGGCTTCCATGGCCATGGACCCGACAACAGGCCAGTTGATCCTCTTCGGAGGGTACGGAGTCGGTGAAACCAACCTGGGAGACATGTGGGAGTGGAATGGCAGCACCTGGACGCAAATGAGCCCACCGACCCGTCCGCAAGCCCGCTCCGATGCTTCGATGGCATTCGACGTTGCGACTGGAAAACTGGTGCTCTTCGGGGGATCGATGCTCGACGGTACGGAACTACTTGGGGATACTTGGTTGTATTCGTAGGTTCCTCAGCGCTCGGACCCGCCAGGTGTGCAATTGGCGCACGGCTTTCCAGAGTTCGTTGTTGCAACGGTCGACTGCAGGAGAGGGCGCCAACAGCGGTGAGTCGTGCACCTACTGCAAAAGTCCAGGTTGACGGTGAGTCGGCCTGTAGGCGGGATTCTGTTTAGCCCTTGCGGGCCTTGGTGACCATCCATCTAAGCGGCCTACCTGGGGATGCTTCCCTCTCGGGAAGCGGGCGAGCAACCTTTTTCCCACGCTTGGCCTTGCTCCGGGTGGGGTTTACCGAGCCGATCAGGTCGCCCTGATCGCTGGTGCGCTCTTACCGCACCGTTTCACCCTTACCTGTGCGGACCCGAGGGTCCGCCATCGGCGGTGTCCTTTCTGTGGCACTTTCCTGCGAGTCGCCCCGACTGGCTGTTAGCCAGCACCCTGCTCTTCGGAGTCCCGACCTTCCTCAACCCGATCCCGCAATGCGGTTCGGGCTGCGGCCACCCGGCCGACTCACCGTCCCCGACAGTCTGCCATCAGCGCCAAGGTGCCGGTGACGTACAGCGCCTCGGTAGGGTGTCCCACATGCCGAGCAGCGCCCACCAGCTCTTCGACCCTGAAGCTCCTCCCCTCAGAGGAACCGAGGACCCGACACAAGATGGCGGCCGCGCCGGCGTGCTCTCGATCGGGGGGCTCTACGACCAGGTTGAAGGTGCCTTGACCTCGGCTTTCCCGCGTAATCGCCCACTGTGGGTACGGGGAGAGATCCACAGCTTCTCGGATCAGTCGGGACGGTCGGGCCACTGTTATTTGGACCTCGTCGACCCCGACGCCGGCGATGGCGGATCGGCCCCACGTGGCCGCGGTGCTCCCGCCCTGAAGGTCAAGTGCTGGAAGGGCTCGTGGATACCGATGAAGGGCGCCCTGGCGAAGGAGGGCATTGCGCTCGCCGAGGGCATGGTCGTCGTCCTGCGGGGAACGATCGACCTGTACCGGCCAAAGGGTGAGATCGGTTTCATCCTCTCCGAGCTCGACGTCACGGCTCTGCTCGGCCGGATGGCGGCGCAGCGGGCGAAGTTGTTGCGGACGCTCGATGCGGAGGGTCTGCTCCGTCGGAATGCCGCACTGCCGGTGCCGGCGGTGCCGCTGCGCGTGGGATTGGTGGCCAGCCCGGGTACCGAGGGATACCGGGACTTCCTGGGCCAGCTCACCGGTTCGGGCTTCGGGTTCAACGTCCGGGTGGTTCCGGTCGCCGTGCAGGGCGGCGACGCGCCATCTGCGGTGGCCGCTGCAGTCGCTGCCCTCTGCCGCACCGACTGTGATCTCGTCGTCGTGGCCAGGGGCGGGGGATCGAAGGCGGACTTGGCCACCTTCGACACCGAATTGGTGGCGCGCGCCATAGCCGGTGCGACCAAGCCGGTATGGACCGGCATCGGGCATACCGGCGATGAGGCAGTGGCCGACGTCGTGGCCAACCGCGCCTGCATCACGCCCACCGAGTGCGGGCAGCAAATAGTCCTGCTCGTCGGCCAGTGGTGGGAAAAGCGTGTCGGCGAGCCCGCTTCGGTGTTGAGCCGCCGGGTCCCCACTTTGTTGGCGGAGGCGCAAGCACGGGACTCGGCCGCGCGCGGTCGGCTCACCCGCGCCGCCCGCGGACAGTTGCGCGTGCACGGCGAGCGCGTGGCGGTCGCCGCCGCCGCCGTGGCTCGCTTGGCTCCCGAGGGGCTGGCGGCGCGCCAGAGCGGCCTGCGGAGACACGCTGCCCGCTTGGGTCCCTTGACGACGGGGCATCTGGCACGTGAGGACGAAAGAGTGCGGTCGTGGCGGCGCTTGCTCACCGCATATGACGTGGAACGCCAATTGGAGCGGGGATACACGCTGACGACGACAGCCGACGGCGACCTGGTCAGGAGTGCGGCCGGAATCCCCCTGGGCGGCGAAATCGTGACCAGGTTTGCCGACGGGACGGCCCGCTCCCGCGTGGAATCGGTGGAAGTCCGGGCCGATGATGTCGAACAAGAGAACGAGGAGAACGAATGACAGCGGTGACCAACCAACCAACCCCGGTGGATGCCTTGAGCTACACCGACGCCAGCCGGGAGCTCGAATCCATCGTCGAGTTCTTCGAGCAGCGCGAGGTGGACGTGGACGTGCTGGTGGCGCGCTTGGAGCGGGCAACCGCTCTCATCGACGAACTCGACCGCAGGCTGCGTCACACGAGGGCCCAGGTCGAGGAGTTGGTGCCGCGCCTTGAAGCCATGGCCGTCGAGGTCGAGTCCGGCGTGGACCACGACGATGAGTGAGTCCACTTCCGACGAGCGGCTCTATTTCCGTCAGCTCCTTTCGGGACGGGACTTCGCCAAGGGGGACCAGATGGCCCGCCAGATGGTGAACTTCGTCTACCTGATCGGTGATCGGGCAACCGGCGAAGCAATGGTGGTCGATCCGGCCTACGCCGTTCAGGATCTCCTTGACCTCGTCGAGGCGGACGGCATGAAGCTGACGGGCGTGCTGGCCACGCACTATCACCCCGATCACGTCGGGGGCGCGATGGCGGGATGGCAGGTCGAAGGCATCAGCGCATTGCTCGAGGCGATACAGGTACCCGTGCACCTGCAAAAGGAGGAGTTGCCTTGGGTGGAGCGCGTCACCGGCGTGAGTGCATCCCACCTGGTGGGCCATGACAGCGGTGACGTCGTGCGGGTCGGCTCTGTCGACGTGCAGTTGATCCATACCCCCGGGCACACGCCGGGGAGCCAGTGCTTCTTGGTCGACGGACGGCTGGTGGCGGGGGACACACTTTTCCTCGAGGGCTGCGGCCGCACTGATCTTCCGGGATCCGACCCGGTGGCCATGTACGAATCGATCAACAACCGGCTCGCCCGCGTGCCCGATGATGCGGTGCTCTTCCCGGGCCATCTGTACTCGGCCGATCCGTCGCAGAGTATGGGCGAGACCCGTCGGTCGAACTACGTGTTCCGCCCCCGCTCGCTCGAGCAGTGGACCGCCATGTTCGGAGGCCAATGACGGCCGATGCGCTGCCGTCTGATGGCACGGTGGTCGTGGTGGGCGCCTCACTTGCCGGCTGGCGGGCCGTAGAGACGTTGCGGGCCGAAGGCTTCCATGGCGGCATAACGCTGGTGGGAAAGGAGCTTCACCTTCCGTACGATCGGCCGCCCCTGTCAAAGCAGGTACTGGCAGGAACATGGCCACCAGAAAAGGCCGTCTTAGCCGACCGAAGGCGGAGCAGTGAATTGCGGGTGCACGAGGTGCTCGGTCGTCGCGCCGTGCGGTTGGACGTGGACGGGCGCAGGATCGAGACCGACGACGGCACCGTGGTGGCAGGTGACGCGTTGGTGCTCGCCACAGGTGCGGATCCGAGGCAGCTACCCGGAACCGAGGGGCTGCACGCACACGACGGCTTGTTCACATTGCGCACGCTCGATGACTCGCTGGCCTTGCGGGCTGCCTTGACGGCCGCCGAGTCCCGCCGCGTCATTGTGATTGGCGCCGGTTTCATCGGCGCCGAAGTGGCATCGACCTGTGCCGGCCTCGGGCACATGGTCACGGTGATCGAGGCCATGGAGATCCCCCTGTCCAATGTATTGGGCCCTCTGCTCGGTGCGCATTGTGCTTCGCTCCACGGCGCCCACGGCGTTGATCTCCGTACCGGTGTCGGCGTGGCTGATGTCCGTCGACGAGAGGGTTCGGGCGCAGGTTTGATCGTCGAGCTCAACGACGGCGAAGCGCTGGACGCGGATGTGGTCGTGGTCGGCATCGGCGTAGCGCCCGCGGTCGGGTGGCTGGAGGATTCGGGGCTTGAGCTCGACAACGGGGTTGTGTGTGACGACCGTCTGTTTGCCGCGGACGGCGTCGTGGCTGCCGGAGACATGGCGCGGTGGATGTGGCGTCACGACGGGACCGAGGAGCAGATCCGGATCGAGCATTGGCAGGTGGCTGCCGAAGCCGGCGTCGCGGCCGCCCGAAGCGTCCTGGCGGGACGGAAGGCTGCCGCGCCGTTCTCGCCCGTCCCGTACTTCTGGTCGGATCAGTTCGGCGTCCGCTTCCAGGTGTTGGGCAATCCCGGCGGAGAGGACGAGGTCGAAATAATCGACGGCTCCCTCCAAGAGGGAAAGTTCGTGGCACTGTTCGGCCGGGCCGGCCGCCTGCGCGCCGTCATGGCCATCGGGCGACCCCGGCAGTTGATGGGGTTTCGCCCGCTGCTCGAAGCCGGGTGCAGCTGGGACGATGCACTGGCGCACGCGCCCGCATGACCCCGGTGGCTAGCGGGCCAACAGGCCTGCGAGCGCCGCTCGATCCCCACCGCTGATTTCGAAGACCTTGTTCCGGCTGGAGTGGCCCGAGATCAGCAGCACCTGCCCCCGCTTTACTGCGAACGCGGCGGCGAGTGCTTCCCACTGCGGCGATGTTGGCCCGCCCGCCGACGGCCGGCGCGGTGACCCGCACGACCAGCGTCGGAGGGTCTGACGCGCCGTAGCGTCCGCCGACTTCGGTCCGGCCAGATGCGGGGGAGACGCGCACGTTCACCCGCATAAGTCGGCCGAATGTTCCCTTAAAAGGAGATACCCGATAGCTCGGGAATGGTGGCTTCGGACTTCGAGCGCGCCAACAGCCAACGCTCCCGCGCCCGTGACCGCGTGGCGTCGTCGAGGCGCGGCTCGACCGTCCGTCGGGGAGTGAACGTATCGGCGAGCTCGTCTGCTGACGTATAGATGCCAATGGCCAAACCGGCCAATAGTCCGGCACCGAGCGTGGTCGCTTCGAGTACCGGGGAGATCTCGACCGGTCGGCCGATCGCGTCGGCCAACGCGGTCACGAAGACGTCGTTGTTGGACATGCCCCCGTCTACGCGTAGCGTTTGGACGGAGAATCCGCTGTCACCTTCGGCGGCTTCGACCAGATCGGCCCCGCGATGGGCCACTCCTTCGAGGACGGCCCGCACGAGCTCGGGTCGCCCCGACCCTCGCGTCAGCCCCACGACCGTCCCGCGTGCGCCGAAATCCCACACCGGTGTCCCCATGCCGAGGAGCGCCGGCACGAACCAGACGTCTCCCGTGCTCTCGCACCGGGCGGCGACCGCGGCAGACTCCTCGGCGGTGTCGATGACCCCGAGATCGTCGCGCAGCCATTCCACGCACGTTCCCGCCGAGAGCATCACGGCCTCGACTCCCCAGGTCACCGCCCCGCGCACCCGAAAGGCCACGATCGGGAACGTCCCGTTGCTTCCCTGTCCCGCCGTGCTCGGAGGGTGCTCCGGCCCGATGCACTGATCCAACATCCCGCCGGTTCCGAAGGTCGCCTTGGCGAGCCCCGGCCGCGTGCAGCCCTGGCCGACCAATGATGCTTGTTGATCGCCCGCGATCCCGCAGATGACGGGTGCCCCCGGCAGGGCATGGCAGGCGCCTACTTCTCCCGACGAATCCACAATGCGGGGAAGGACGGCGGCGGGAATACGGAGGCGCTCGAGCAGCGGTGCGTCCCATTCGATTGTGGCCGCGTCGATCAGGGCCGTGACGGCGGCATTGGTGGCGTCAGTGACGTGCAGCGCGTCGGCTCCGGCCGCTGCGCCGCCCGAAAGAATCCAGGCCACCCAGGTGTCCACCGTACCGAAGCACAACTCCCCGGCGACGGCCCGCGTGCGATCGGGGTCGACCGCGTCGAGGATGGCCATGAGTTTGGTCGCCGAGGCGTTGGGGGCAAGGCGGATCCCCTCGGCTTGGAGTTCGAGGCACGTCCCGACGGTGCGCAGGTCTTGCCATCCGATCCCGGGGGCAAGAGGCATCCCCGTGGCCCGTTCCCACACGATGCTCGAGGCCCTCTGGTTGGCTATGCCCACCGCATCCACCGGGCCCCCGTCGCGGAGTGCTGCGTTCGCCATCGTGAGGACGGCGTCGGCCATGCGCGACGCGTCGAACTCCACCAGACCCGGTGCCGGCGTGTCCGGGAGGACCGGTGCATAGTGCGGATGCGCGACCGTCGCGTCGGGTCGAACGATGGCGGCGCGCACACCCGAGGTCCCGACGTCGACGACGAGAACGCTGCCGCCGTTGGTATTCACGACCAGGGCGAGGGCCCGAAAGGCGACGGCAAGCCGAGCTTTCCCGGATTGAGGATGCCGACGGGGTCAAAGCTGTCCTTGAGCCCGACCAGTACCTCGAAGCCGGAGCCCAGGGCACGGGGCAAGAAGCGGGAGCGGTTGAGCCCGATGCCATGATGATGGCTGATGGCTGCCCCGTGGGCCAAGGTGGCATTGGTCACGGTGTCCCAGGCCTCCCGGTAGTAACGCTCCCGCCAGTCGTCATCGCCCTCGGGACCTCGTCCGGCAAAGGTGAAGTACAGGCAGGCGCCGTCGGTATAGGCGTGCGATTGGTGCGCGGATGCAGCCAATGTCCCCTCGAGTGCCTGGAGCGACGTGACCACTTCGTCGAAGAGCGCCGGGAGTGCCGACCACGAGCCGGAGATCTCCGCGGTGTCCACCACCACACCGGCCCGCCACAGCGGGGCCAGGGCCGAAACGTCATTGCGATGACCGAGCCAACGCTCGACCAGGGCGACGTCCAGATTGCGGGTGCCGGCCTCGGATGTGCACTCGTCGTCGACAACGGCGAGTGTGGCGGCGAGGAGTGCCGGATCGGTCTCGTCGAGCACGATGAGCACGTTGGTGCCGGGTTGCTCGAAGTTGCGCATGGACTCGGCCTCGTCGTAAAGGCGAAGGACCGCCGGGGTGGCACCTCGGCGCAAGATCCTCCGGCACGCATCCAGACCAGCGGCAAAGGAGGTGAAACCGAAGGCACGGCGTCCCTGATCCGGAGGAAGGGGATGGATGCGAAAGCGAGCCTCGGTAATGATGCCGAGTGTCCCCTCGCTCCCGACGAAGAGCTGCGTGAGATTGGGCCCGGTGGCTGCGCGCGGGCCATGCCCTTCGGTGCGCACGATGCGGCCGTCGGCGAGGACCACCTCGAGACCGAGCACCATGTCCTCGATCTTCCCGTAGCGGGTCGAGTACTGCCCGGCCCCGCGGCAGGCGAGCCATCCGCCGACCGTCGAGAGGTCCATGGACTGCGGCCAGTGGCCAAGGGTGTACCCGCTTCCGACCTGTCCCAAGGCGGCTTCGAGATCCGGCCCGAACGTGCCGGCGCGCACGTCGGCTGTCAACGACGTCTCGTCCACGGCGATCAGTCCCTCGAGGGCCAGGAGATCGAGCGCGACGCCGCCGAAAACCGGGATCGAACCGCCACAGACGCCGCTTCGCCCGGCGATGGGCGTGACCGGAACGATCGCCTCGTTGCAGGCCGCCAATACTGCCGAAACCTGCGCCGTGGTGGTCGGACGCACCACCACGGCGGGACGTTGTGGGACCGCGCCCTCAGTGGCCCAACCGATTGCCAGAGGCCACCAGTCTCTGCCGGCTTCGGCCCGGGTAGCCTCGTCGCTCAGCACGGCGGCTCCGCTCGCCGCCAGGCGCTCGAGCAAGCCCTTCGGGATACTGACGACCGCGCCGGCCAAGCGGTCGGTGACGTCATGCGCCGCGGCGTCGATCGGCGTGACGGGCGTGGGGGTGGTCACGGGAGATCGAGTCCGGCCGTCAGGAGTTCCTTTTGGCAGGTCTCGATGAAACGGCTGACCTGTTCGGCCGCCTGCTGGTCGTCCCAACCCAACTCGGGCGCGATCAGGGCTGCTGCGACCGGCGCGGCCGCCATCGTCGGCTGGGCCCGTTGGATCATGGCCCGTGTCCGGCGGGCCAGCACGTCGTCCAGCGTCTGGGCCATCTCCTCCCGGGCGGCATACACGATCTCCGCACCTGTGTACGGCAATCCGGCGATCACCGGCTGCAGCAGATCGGGCCGCTCTTCGGCCAAGGCGAGCACCGCGGCCGACTCGGTCCCGTAGCGCCCGAGCAGATGCGCGTGCCGGTGGGCCATGGCGACGGGGTCCTTGGTGGCGGTGGTAGCGCCGATCAGGCGCAGGGACTTCGTGATGCAACGACGGGTCTTGGGAGATTCCCCGAGCAGATGCACAACGGCATCGACCGTGTCCTGTGCCATCTTCCGATAGGTCGTGAGCTTGCCACCTGTGACGGTGACCACCCCGTGCTCCGAGGTGCGCACCGTGTGGCGCCTCGACAGGTCTGCGGTGCGCTCCGAAACGTGGCCGCCCTTGTCCGAAGGCGCGAGCAATGGGCGCAAGCCCGCCCATACTCCGGTCACGTCCGCCCGCGTCAGTTGCGACGTGGTGACGTTGTTTGCCGCGTCGAGCAGGTAGTCGACGTCCTGCGGCGTGCATGCCGGATCGTCGAGCGGCCCCTGGTAGTCCGTGTCGGTCGTTCCGAGATATACGAGATCGGTGCCGGGCCACGACACGACGAAGATCGAACGCCGGTCCTGGGGAACGGGTATGACAGCGGCGATGTCACACGGAAGCCTCGCCGCGGGCACCGAGACGTGCACTCCCTTGGCCGGTCGGATGGAATGTGGATGTGTGGCCTCGTCAAGGGCACGGACGTCGTCGGCCCAGACGCCGGTGGCGTTCACCACGACCCGGGCCCGAACCGGGAACTCCGATGCTGCGTCCGACGCGTCGGCGCGCACGACGGCGCCCGTCGTGGCCCCCCCTTCGCCGGTGGTCAGGCGGACGACCGGGGTGTAGTTGGCGACAACCGCACCGAACTCGAGTGCCGCCGTGCGGGCCAGCGTGAGGGTCAAGCGGGCATCATCGGCCCGGGCGTCGAAGTAGAGGAAGCCTGCGACCAGGTTGTCGGTGTTCAAGGTCGGCAGATGGGCCAGCGCCTGGTCCTTGCTGACCCGCTTGTGGCGGGCGCCGATGCGCAGGCCGCCGGTCAAGTCGTAGAGCCACAACGCGATGGAGTACGAGCGGGCCACCGTCTTGGAGACCACGCCGTCACGACCGAAGAGAGGAATCAGGAACGGCAGCGGGTTGACGAGGTGGGGCGCGTTCTCCAGCAGGCGTTGGCGCTCGGCCAGATTCTCGTACACGAGCCGGAATTCGCGTTGTTGGAGGTAGCGCAGGCCGCCGTGGATCATTTTTGACGACTTGGAAGAGGTTCCGGATGCGAAGTCGCCCTTCTCGACCAGGGCCGTCTTGAGGCCGCGACTGGCCGCATCGAGAGCGACTCCCGCTCCGGTGACGCCGCCTCCGATGACGAGGACGTCGAATTGCTCGTCGGCCAAGCGGCGCAATGAGTCCTGGCGTCGGAACCGGTGCACCGACCCAGCCTGCCACACGGCGCGAAGCCCGCTTCCTTTCACGCCCGCGCTGTTGGGCGGCCCAAGCGCGCCCGGCCGCGGGGTCCTTGGGCCGGCCCACCCGTGTGGTCGCCGTCGGTGCCTACGAGTAGCCAAACCTTGCCGATCACCTCGCGGGGCGCCGGAAAGGCACTCCGTACTGAGCCGTCATTGCCTACCTCAGTGCGTGGTGATCCATGTCCGCGCCAATCCCCGCCACAGTGTCCGGATGTGACGGGTAGCCCCGTCCGGTCGACCTTGGCCCGCCGACGGAATAGGGCATCTCGATCCCCAGATCGCAGATGTGGCAACGTGGTTCACAGCCGTGCTTCGTGCTCCTCGTAGCTGGACCCTCATTCTGACTGAGTCCCATAGAGAGGAGTCTTCGACGGTGGATCTCGATCCCGGCCGCATTGGTGACCCTTGGCCGGAATCCCCGTTGCATTCGTGCCTCGAGCGCCGTCGGGTTTTGCAATCGCGTATTTCGGGCATTGCATCGTGGTGCAGAGCGACCTGCTCTCCGAATGGTATCGAAGAGCGGCAGTGGCCTGCGACCCTTTCATTTTCCCCGAATCGCGCTATCGCTGTCCGTGGGTGAATGAAGAATTGTCGAGCGGGATAGAGAGCGCAGGCCTTTGGCTTCGTGAAAATCCCTGCCCTGATACGTCGATCGGCGAGCACGTACGAGCCATGCTCAACGCCTACGCGCAGATGACGACCGCGACCGTGACCCGCCTGATGGAGTTGCGAGAGATCATCGGACTACACAGCAAGTTCGTTGATCGCCGGACTGTTCCACGGGACAGAGTAAGTGCGTCAGCGCACACGGAGTCAGATTTTTCGCTTGTGTCATAAAAAGAACCCGCCGCAAACGGTCAGGGGCGTCTACAACCCCCGTCGTCCCCCTAGGCCTCGGGAATCGCCTCCCACCATTGGCACCACCACTGGTCGCCCACCAGGATCCGTAGCTTCGGGTGCCAGCAATAGGAGATGTCCTTGTGCGGCTCGAGGTAGTAGCGACAGTTCTCGCACTTTTCGTTGCCGGACGGCTTGCCCTTGAGTACCGCGTTCTCGGAGAGATGCCGGAGCTCGATTTCAAGCTTCTCGTCAATCTCCTTGGGTTCGGGTTCGGGGATCACGTAGTCGGCCACCCGAGAAAAGTATCGCGTCGAAGGTCTCTTTGACAACGATTGTCAAAACCGAGGAGGGACGCTATCGTGGCCGCGATGCAGTCCCCCGATGCGCTGACCGACCTCTTCCGGGCCAACGGCTGGAAGATCACGGCCCAACGGCAGTGCATATTTCGGGCGCTCGAGGGCGACGAGACCCACCCTTCTGCGGAGCGGGTATACGAGAGGGTGCGCACCGAGATGCCCAACGTCTCCCTCAAGACCGTGTACCAGACGCTGCACGACCTGGCCGAATTGGGCGAGATCTCCGCCCTTGAACTCGGCACGGGCTCGGCGCGCTTCGACCCCAACGTCGAGTCGAACCACCATCACGTCGTCTGCCGCTCCTGCGGCAAGGTGCGTGACATCGACGCCGACTTTCCCGGTCTGTCTGTCCCCCCGGGCAGCGCACCCGGCTTCAACGTACTGAGTGCCGAGGTCGTCTTCCGCGGTCTGTGCGACGAGTGCCAGTGAGGTCCACGATCCCGAACGTCCGCAGCAACAGCGCAACTCACAAGCAATGACAACAGAGAAAGGGTACGAACAACCATGCCACCATTGAAGGGAACGCAGACCGAGGCCAACCTGAAGACGGCGTTCGCCGGTGAGAGTCAGGCCAATCGGCGGTACCTGTACTTCGCCCAGAAGGCCGACATCGAGGGCTACCCCGACGTGGCCGCTCTGTTCCGCTCGGTCGCCGAGGGCGAGACGGGCCACGCGTTCGGGCACTTCGACTTCTTGAAAGAGGTGGGAGACCCGGCGACCGGGGTCCCGGTGGGTCCGACAACGGACAACCTCAAGTCGGCCATCGAGGGCGAGACCTACGAGTACACCGAGATGTACCCCGGCTTCGCCAAGACTGCTCGCGACGAGGGCTTTGTTGAAGTCGCAGAGTGGCTCGAGACGCTGGCCCGGGCCGAGAAGTCCCACGCCGGTCGATTCGCCCAGGGGCTCGAGTCAGTTTCGTAGCGGGGCTCTTTGGAACGCGACTGCCTGATGCACACATTTGCCTGATGAACACAACTGATGGACCGACCGACCCGCAGAGCGCGGCCCGCGCCGCGCTGCGGGTCGCGTTGGTTCGCGCCAAGAGGACGACCGGGTCGAGCCTGCAACTGATGGCGCAGGCCCGCCGCCGGGCGGGAGCCGAATGACCGATGCCCTGACGGTGGCAGACATCTTGGACCTGCGGGCCTACGAGCGGGTGCGCGAGGAGTACCGGGCGCAGGTCATCGCCCGCAAGAGCCTGCGCCGTGTCGCGTTGGGTCCCATCATGACCTTGGTGTTCGAGTCCATCGACACCGTCCGCTTCCAGATTCAAGAGATGGCCCGGGTCGAGAAGATTTTGAGCGATGAGGCGATCCAGGTCGAGCTGGACATCTACAACCGGCTGTTGCCGCAGGTGGGGGAGCTCTCGGCGACCCTTTTCATCGAGCTGACCAGTGACGCCCTCCTGCGCGAATGGCTGCCCAAGCTCGTCGGGGTCGAGCGGGCCCTCGGCGTGGCGATCGGGGAGGACCTCGTGCCCAGCGTGCCCGAAGAGGACCATGCGGCGGCGCTGGTCCGCGACACGGTGACGCCGGCGGTCCACTATCTGCGATTCGCGTTCTCGCCGGCTCAGGTCGAGGCCTTCGCCGGCCCCGCTGAGGTGGCCGTTGTCGCCAGGCACCCCGAGTACGCAGCGAGCACCCTGCTCCCGGCCGCCGTCCGGGAGGAGCTGCTGGGTGACCTGCGGGGCACAACAAAGCCGCTTCCTATCGGCTGACCAGGGACAATTCTTTGTGTAGGGCTTTACAGGAACGGTGGCCGTAGGCCATACTTTTCGTTCGCCGGAATTCGGTGCCGGCGCCGCTGGGTTGCTCCGGCTGTGCTCCCGAGCAGGGCGAAATATTGCCCATATCCGACTTTGCGAGGAAGTGTTTCCCATGAGTGCCACCACGTGGCGCAAGCAGGCCGCCTGCGGGGGTCTCGATGTTGAGGCGTTCTACCCGATTTCAGAGGACGAGGCCGATGCGGCCGAAGCCAAGGCTATTTGCGCCGAATGCCCGGTCCGTCAGGCCTGCCTCGAGCACGCCCTGGCTCACCGTGAGCGTGAGGGCGTATGGGGAGGGACGACCGAGCGGGAGCGCCGGCGCATCGTCCGGCAACGGCGTAAGTCAGCCTGACTTCTTCGGCGAGCCGTGCTTGGCGGCCGTCTTGACCGCCGTCGTGGTCGTCGTGGGCCCCCCGAGCGTGCACGGCACCGGGTTCCACGGCTCTGGCTGGGTGTTCGTATAGACGTTGCCCGGAATGGCCCCGGTTGAGCCGGGCGTCGTGGTCGTGGTCGTCGTCGTGGTGGTGGGGATCACCGTCAACTTTGCGCTCGCCACCCAGAGCGTGACGTCGTTCCCCGTCAAGCTGGCCTCGGGTACGTACGTCACCTTTCCCTGGAGGGAAGCCGCCAGCGTGCGCGCCGCCGGGAGCCCGGTCGGGCCGTAGAAGATCTCCGACGGATTGCCAGGTGGGATCACGCTCGGTGCGTTGTTGATGCCGCTGATCACGAAGCCATGCTGCCGCAGGCCCGACGCGGTGTCGGTGGCCAACAGACCGCCCCCGGAGGCATTGAGGACATCCACCGAGACCTTGCTGTTCGCCAGGGGCGGGGCGGTCGTCGTGGTGGTGGTCGTCGGTGTCGGCTTCGGCTCACCGAGCTGGTTGAAGGCGGCGATCATCTGGCTGGCGTAGGGCTGGGCTGCGAGCAGGACGTCCGCCCCTCCGTCGGTGACGTAGCTCGTCGTCGGCAGGGTCTCGGTGATCAGGTGTGACGAGGACAACCCCCTGAATTCGGTCGCGATGTGGAACAGGTCGCTCTCGCTCAAGGTGTCGTCGATGGCCAGGTTGCCCACAGCGGACGAGATGAAGCCGTTGATGGCCAGCGGGTTGGTGACCGACGTGTTGACCTTGGCCAGGACGGCGCGGAAGAACGAGTCCTGGCGCTGGATGCGACTGAAATCGGAGAGCCCGTCGTACTCCCAGTAGCCGCTCTTGTTCATGTACTCGAGGTGCCGGCTGCGGACGAGCTGCAACGAGGTCGTGCCGTTGATCAGCTGGCAGCCCAAGGTGGTGACGTCGAGGCCGGTGTAGGCATCCTTCACTTCCGTCGGGAAGTCCATCGTGACGCCACCCAAGGCGTTCACCATGCCCAAGAAGCCCGGGAAGCCGACCGAGATGTAGTGGTTGATCGGGATGTCCAGCACGGACTCGATGGTCTGGATGAGCAGGTCGGGGCCGGAGTTGAAGGCGGCGTTGATCCGGTTCATCCCCTCTATGTCGCTGCTGTTCTGAGGGATGTCGACCCACAGGTCGCGCGGAATGGACAGGACGGTGACTGATTTGGTGGCCGGGACGAAGCGGGCCACCATGGTGACGTCACTGCGCTGACCGCCGGCGTCGGCCTCGTTTCCGAACGCCTTTACCTGGGTGGCGTTGTTGACGAAGGCGCGGGAGTCGGAACCGACGAGGAGGACGTTGAAGGGTGCGCCGGGTTTCGCCGCCTGTTTGACGAGGTGCTTCGAGTGGATCTTCGTGATCTCGTCATAGCGGTACTTGGCGTAGAAGAAGACCCCGCCCGCGCCCGCTGCACCCAGGAAGACGATGAAGGACAGGAGGTAGATGACGCGCCGCCGCCAGCGATGCTTGTGCCGCTTGGCCTTGCGGAGTGCCTTTTTCTCTTTGCGCATTTCGGTCTGGACCCCGGCGCGCGTATCGGGGGCTTCCGCTGGCTCTGCCTTGGATTCGGGGGCTGCGCTCGGCGTCTCGCCGGGTACGTCGTCTGGGGTCAAGGACCAGAAAATACCTTGCGGGACCGTCCGATAGCCTTCGCCGGTGGATTTTGATCTTTCAGAAGAACTGATCGCACTGCAGAGTTCGGTTAGGAGATTGGCTCAGGACAAGGTGCGACCCCGAGCCCGTGCCATCGACAAGGAGGGTACGTACCCCCAGGACATCTTCGACGCGTTCCGCGATGCCGGCATGCTCGGACTCTGCATCCCGTCCGAGTACGGCGGATCGGGCGCGGGGATCCTGGGTCTGGCCATCGCCATCGAAGAGGTGGCGAAGTACTCGAATGCGGCGGCGCTCATGCTCTTGTTGACCCGGCTGCCCACCGGCCCCGTCCTCATCGCCGGCACCGAGGCCCAGAAGCAGAAGTACCTGCCCGCCATCGCGCAGGGAACGCAGCGGGCGGCCTTCGGGCTCTCCGAGTCGCAGGCGGGCAGCGACGTGATGGGCATGCGCACCCGGGGCGTAGCCGATACCGGGGGCGACGGCAGCTGGATCCTCAATGGCACCAAGTGCTGGATGTCCGGTGTCCGTGAGGCGGACTGGTACACCGTGTTCGCCAAGACCAGTGAGCCGACCAGCCGGGCCCACGATTCGATCACCGCCTTCATCGTCGAGCGGAAGTGGGATGGGGTCGACGTCGGGCGTACCGACCACAAGATGGGCGTCAAGGGTGTTGACACGGGTGAGCTGGTGCTCACCGACGTGCACGTGCCGGCCGAGAACGTGATCGGCGAGGTGGGCGGGTTCCGCCTGGCGATGCTGGGCCTCAATGCCATGCGGCCGATCGTGGCTGCCCGGGGGATCGGCCTGGCCGAGGGCGCTCTCATGTACGCCACGGACTACGTCCAGCGGCGCGAGGCGTTCGGCAAGACCATTGCCGACTTCCAGGGCGTGCAGTGGGAGATCGCCAAATGCGCGGTCGACATCGAGGCGGCCCGCCTCTTGACGTATCGAGCCGCCGTGCTGGCGGACCAGGGCAAGTTCACCAAGGAGTACGTCCCGTTCCTCTCCATGGCCAAGTACCACGCCACTGAGCTGGCGGTCCGGGCCTCGTCGTTGGCGGTGCAGCTCCTGGGGGCGGCCGGGTACATGGAGGATCACCCCACCGAGCAGTGGTACCGGGACGCCAAGCAGCTGACGATCGTCGAAGGCACCTCCCAGGTGCAGCTCGGCCTGATCGCCCGGGGCGTCTTGGACCGGGACCTGTGGTGGGACTGACCCTCGCCTGGCCTGACGTCCTGAGCCGCCTCACCCGTCGGGAGCCGCTCACCGAGGAAGAGGCCGAGGCCACGTTGGGCTCGGTGCTCTTGGGCGAGGCAACGCCGGCTCAGGTCGGCGCCTTCCTCACCCTCCTGCACGCCAAGGGGGAGACGGTCGCCGAGGTGACCGGACTGGCTCGGGCCATGGTGCAGGCCGCGGTGCCGCTGGAGCTCCCGCATGGCCATGACGGGGTGGTCGACCTCGTGGGCACGGGCGGGGACCGCCTGAGCAGCATCAACGTGACGACCCTGGCCGCGCTGGTAGTGGCCGGGTGCGGCGTCACGGTCTGCAAGCACGGGGGGCGTTCGGCCTCGTCGTCCGTCGGCTCCGCCGACGTGCTGGAGGCACTCGGTGTGGCCATAGAGCTCGGCCCCGCCGGGGTGGCCCGCTGCGTGTCCGAGGCCGGTATCGGCTTCTGCTTCGCCCAACGCTTCCACCCGGCCATGCGCTACGTGGCGCCGGTCCGTCGCGAGCTCGGCGTCCCGACCATCTTCAACTTCTTAGGCCCGCTCACCAATCCGGCCCGCACGCGCTACCAACTGGTCGGGATCAACGATCCGGCGATGGCACGGATCATGGCCACGGTGCTGGCGACGACGGGTAGCCGGCGCGCCATGATCATCCATGCCGACGACGGGTTGGATGAGCTCAGCGTCGCCTCCCCGTCCTCGGTGCTCGAGCTCAACGGCGACGGCGCCGGTTCCTACGAGCTGTCCGAATGGAGGGTCGACCCGGCCGCGTTGGGTTTGGCGCCGGCGACCATGGACCAGTTGCGCGGTGGGGACGCCGCGTTCAACGCGCGGGCCATTCGCTCGGTCCTCGCCGGTGAGCGGGGGGCGAATCGCGACATCGGCCTGCTCAACGCAGCGGCGGCGCTGATGGTGATCGGCCGGGTGGACGATCTCGTCACCGGGTTGGCGCTGGCGTCCGCATCCATCGACGACGGCCGCGCCGCCGGCGCACTCGACGCGCTGGTGACGACATCGCAGTCCGCCTGGGCGGCGTCAGGGGACTGAGCGCACCACGGCGCCCCCCGCCGGGCTGACCCGCCAGGCCCGAAGTGGAGCATGGTTCTCGGGGTCGAGCGCCGGCGAGTCCGGTGTGCACAACGCGATGACACAACCGCCGAACCCGCCGCCGCTCAGCCGGGCGCCGTAGACGCCGGGCGTCCCGACCAGGCGATCGACCAACTCGTCGAGGGCGGGGATGGAGACCCTGAAGTCCTCGGCCAGGCTGCGGTGCCCCTCGGTCATGAGCGCACCGACCGCGGTCAGGTTGCCCCGGGCCAAGAGGCGCTCCACCTCGCGCACGCGGGCGCATTCGGTGATCACGTGCCGCGCCCGACGGCGGAGCACCGACTCCGACAGCGCGCTGAGGTCCCCCAGCTCGCACAGCCCGAGCGGTTTGCCGATGTGGTTGGCGGCGCGCTCGCACTCGGCCCGGCGCGCCGCATAGAGCGAGGCACCGAGCTCACGGCTGGTACCGCTGTGCACCACGACGAACGCCGCCCCGTCGGGGATGGCGACCTGGTGGGTCTCGAGCGTGGCGAAGTCGATGGACAGGGCGTGGCCCGCTTGCGCCCCCAGGATCGTCAGCGGGTCGAGCAGCCCGACGTGCGCCCCGGCGGCCTCCTCCGCACTCTGGCAGAGCGTGGCCAGGGCGATGGGGTCCCCGCCCCGACCGAGCGCCAACAGGAGGGCAACCGAGAAGGCGGCACTCGAGGAGAGGCCGGCGCCGACCGGGATGGTGCTCGTCACCTGCATCGAGCCGCCGGCGCCGGGGTGGGCCAGGCCCACCAGGGCCGCCGCCAGCGCGGCCCCCGGCGCCGACGGCACGGCGTGGCCGCCCAAGGGGATCTCCCACGGCGCGGGGAACTGATCGCTCGTCACCCCGATCAAGAAGCTGCCCGCCTTGGGGGTGAACGTGGCCTCGGTAGCCAGATCGATCGCCATCGGCAGCGAGAGACCCTGGTTGTAGTCGGTGTGGTCCCCGATCAGCGTGACGCGCCCCGGTGCGTGAGCGATGACCATTGCGCCAGCTTGACCCCTGCGTGCCACTCGGGTCACGATCCTGCCATGGCGCAGACACCCAGAAGCGGACCACTCAACGGAATCAAGATCATCGAACTGGCCGGCATCGGGCCGTCGCCTTTCACCGCGATGATGTTGGCCGATGCCGGCGCGCAGGTGATCCGCCTGGAGCGGGCGGCACCGGGCGCACCCGAGCGGGCCGCCGCCTCGACCGAGACCTCCTGGGATCTGCTCAACCGCAGTCGGCCTTCCGTCGGGATCGACCTCAAGCATCCCGAGGCGGTCGAGCTCGTCCTGAGCCTGGTCGAACAAGCCGACG
>Ga0302326_10007916_pt1 | contig 23539 bp, 28 predicted proteins | sample Palsa_T0_3_FD_202264 | JGI IMG/M metagenome (GOLD analysis project Ga0302326, IMG submission 202264) | Peat permafrost microbial communities from Stordalen Mire near Abisko, Sweden - Palsa_T0_3 | ecosystem: Environmental > Terrestrial > Soil > Palsa > Peat permafrost | place: Sweden: Abisko... | reverse complement strand
AAAGAAAGGGAGCCTCTGAACTTTGCCACGACCAGTCGCGCGCCTCCCGTTGGTCGGCCTTCGGCAACATTCCGGGGTGGGGATTTTTCAACCGGCGGAATGGGGAATTTTCAAGCGGCGTTGACACCTGCAGCGTAAGGTAATTGTGATCCTCTTCCCGCTGCTAGAAGGAACGAAGTCTCGGGGCATACAGTTCGACTCTTCCTGGAGATGGCCGAGCCAATCGCGCGGAGACATGAGATGCGGCGGCCAAGGTGGTGGCTAGGCTGCGGTTGCTCCCATCACTCGTCTAACCCGTCCGCCCTCGCCTCGTAAACATCGAGAATCTTTAGTAACGAACGCCGGCGAGCTGAGAGATGATCGGCTGCCCATTGGAAGCCATCCAGTAATATGGTCTCAATGACTGCGGGTCGCCAAGCCACTTTAGAGTCGTGTTGGAGTTCCTGCAAATGGTATGCGGCATCGGAAGCAAGATGTTCCACCTGATGCTTGAGCAATGCAGCGCCGCAACGCTTGGCTATTTCAGCGAAGACGTAATACTCGTCCGCGAACCGAAGCTTCAGCGTAGCGATGCGCTCAGCGTCTTGCATGTGCGAAATTCTAGCATTTTGGTCCCGATTTGAGCCTGCCGGGTCGGACCCCGTACGGTGGCTACACGCTTCAAAAGTGCGCTCCCGGCCCAGATCGAAGACCTGCGACACCGAAAGAAAAACTTGTAAGACCGTTGTGTCGCATTATCGGCGGGCTGGAATTGGAACCAATTGGAACCAAAACCCGAAGCAGAGTGTCTGTAAGTATTTGAAAACGTGGTGGCCAGGGACGGAATCGAACCGCCGACGCCAGCCTTTTCAGGGCCTCCTACCGAATTGGCGAAGTGGTTAAAAAATCAGCGTAGCACATTGACGGTGAAGCGGTTACGAACCGCGCCTTTTAGGACCGTGTGGGACGATTTGGGCCGTTTTCGGCTCTTCGATGTTGGGTTATTGTTGGGTTGAAACGTAGCGCGTGTCGCGGCCTGCTCCGAGGACTTGAATCAGAAGAAATAGAGGAAGCATTCAATCGCGCGCCACGCGATAATGCGATGTATGAGTAACCAGACCTGGATTTCGCTGCATGACAGGAAGTTTCTGAAGCCTTCGTGGCCATAGCTAGCGATCATTTGGCCCGCGTTTTGGGCCACGGCCACGACGTTGAAACCGTGGCCTGCGCCCTCGGCGAACACCGTGCCGAACATGGACAGTTGGATCATCGGAAACTCGTCCGCGATGCAGCTGACCGGCCAGCGGCCCGGCGGCGTCGATTGAAGCTCGGTGAAACACGAACCCAGCAGGAGCGCGAATAAACGCCGACCGGTCTCGACGTATTTCGGCGGGACCGAGATATAAACTGTTGATGGCCGCGAGCCGCGCTTAAGATCGCCGAACCGCCACGGCGTCTTTGGGCTTTGAAGGACACGGGCGATGGCCGGATTGGAAAGCCATTTCAACTGGCGGCGGGCTTCGCGCAGCGTATCCGCGAGGCCGCCCTTGAGCAAAACGGCATCCTTCGCGCCAAAGTCGGACAACCGATCCCGGACATAACTATCGCCGGTTTCCATCGCTGTTGCGCAAAAACCGAAGACGCGATTGCTGAGAATGATGCTCGCGACTTCGGGCAGCGTAGCCTTGTCGCCCTCAAAGGTGATGAGTTGCATCGCTACGCCGGATACCAGCCTTCGTGCGTTTTCCGTGAAGAACCCCGGATCTTTGCTTTGACCGCTGGTATCTTGCGTGATCAGAATCTCTGAATCTGCGTCGCATGCCATAACAAAGGATTCCGATCTTGGATCGCGCAGAGCGAGCGGGTTATAACTATCGGTCGTGTCGGCATAATGGGCACATTCGTTCGGTAGGCCATCCCGTAAGGGCACTAACCAACGCGTGGGACCGAGGCGCTGGCGGGCACGACAGGTTACCCAGGGACGCCGGAATCTGGATTGCCACCTGATAGAGCCCGGCATATCCGGGAGCGAGGGCGGCTCCATAAACCATGGCGCTTTGTCCCCCCACGGTGACCGTGACCATGTTTGCCGTGTTGTAAGTGGTTGTCGTGGGCACTTCCACGCCCATGGGTGCGGAGGGGCTTGTCGGGCCAAAACCGGTTCCCCATAGAATGATGACTTGGCCCGCTTTCGCCGGTGACGTTGCGCCTGGGAAAGTGCCGTTCTTTATGGCAAGACTATAGTCCAGCGTGGTGGCGACGACGTAACTGCCCCACTGAAAGAAGGCGGGCTGGGCCGTCTGAACGACCGCGTTAACGGGACTGCTCGGGACGCCCGAATTCGTGACGGTGACGGCGGCCGACCCGGCCGCGACCTCGGGAGCCACGACATTGATCTGAGTCGGACTGATATAGGCGATATAGGCGAGGGAGTTTCCAACATTCACGCTAACGCCGTCCAAAGAAGTCGGCAAAGTACCGTTGATGATCGCGTCGTCCCAACTATCCGGGAGCTATTATGAATTCGATGCTTGGCACTTGCAAATTGTGTCTGCGGCCCGACGTTGAGCTTCAAATGAGCCACTACATGCCAGCAGCGCTCTATCCTAAGAACATCAAGCTCGAATATCTTTCCCGTGGCGGCGTGCGAACGGTTGTCGCCGACAATGAAATCAAAGCGCCACTCCTCTGCTTCGAATGCGAGCAAAGATTTTCTGAGATGGGCGAGTCCGAGGTATTGCGGCACATCGCGGGAAAGATTGCGAACAAGCCAAGCCCCTTATTGGCAAAATTATCCCCCTTGACGGTCAAAGAAGAGGACGTAACTCTAAAGTCGTACTGCGGTGCGGAAGCGGGCCTGAACATGGATATGTTCGCCTACTTCGCGTTGAGCATTGCGTGGCGAGCGACCTTTTCATGGCCGGTTGCAGGGGAAGACGACACTAAACCTCTAACCCTGGGACTCTACCGCGAGCCGGTCAGGCGTTTCTTAGCAGGTAAGACAGCGGAGTTCCCCCGCGACACAGCGGTCATCGTTATCGTCTGTACCGACAAGATGTCACGCGAGGCATGGTTCCTACCGGTACAAACCGACGATATTTGGTTCCACGATATACGCTTTCTTGCATTCGGAGTTATGTTCCGGGTTACTCTGGGTAAAGATATTCCACCTGTATTGCGGCGAGATTCGTGCCATGCAGATGGCAAACGGATTCATGTCGGGGACGCATCTTCGAAAACGCGCCAGGCGCTTGACTATCTGGAAAAGCATGAGCAAGGTTGAACAACTCGCGCAAACGATCCTCGGCGATCTTCTCGCGGATTTCGGAACACGAAATCTTACCGCAATCGATCTAAGCAACGGCTACATCGGCGGCGCTATCCCTGAATTGAAGGAACGGTGCTGTGCTCAAGCTCAAGCGCCCCCCGTCGATTTCGGTCTCGCGTTAAAGGACTTGGAGGACGCCGAGCTGATCCAGACGGGTCCGGTGGTTCCATTCGATAACCCGTCGAACTCATCACTACTCATAATCGGGGTGCGCAGCAAGTACGAATACGCTTCGCTAACGGAAAAAGGATACAAAGCCGCGCAGCGGACAGGCGGGAAAAAGAGCCAGTCTTTCGCGCGCGTTCATATTTCGGGTGGGACGTTTCATCAATCCCCAATTGGGATCGGAACTCATGTTACGCAGACAATTGCAGGCTCCCTCGGAGACGCTCCAGTGTTCCTGGATCTTCGCAAGGCGATTGAAATCGGTAATGTAGAGCCGCTCGCGCGCGTCAAACTACTTGCGGGACTGGAAGACATGCAGCAGGCGCAAAGCACGCCAAGTTTTATTGATCGCTACAAAGACTTCATTGCGCTTGCGGCCAACCACATGACGATTGTCGCGCCATTCTTGCCTGCGCTGTCTGCCTTACTTACGGGTACGCATCCCTGATAAGCTAGGCCGACTCTGCACGTCGGCGTAACATCACGCCCTCATTGAAGAGTCGTGGCTCCAGGACGCTGGTGACCACGAGCGGATTTCCGTTGCCGGCAGCAAAACATTTTTCGCTGATCTGAGTGGGAATATGCTTCCCGACAAACAGCATAAAGCAGAAGCCCGGCATCGGGAACCTGTACGAATGACACATCCCGATGCGATTTCCAGCCGGAAAGTAGGTTAGGCGATCAATGGCTTTACCTTCGCGTACGATGACGAAGAGCGAAAAACAATCGTGTGGAAACGATTGCTGCCCAGTCAGATACTTTCGAAGTTCCTCTTGGAAAAACGACCCCAAAGGAACCGGAACCCGGCCGTCGCTACACCAGGGGTAAATTGCGCCTCGCCAGAATATGCTTGCCGCAAAGTAAGTCAGAGCCGAAATGCTGATTTCGGGAATGCCAGAAGCATAGTAAAGTTTGGTCGGTGTCTCGCTCGACGAAACGTCCGGCGTCCTTGCTGCCAAAGCGGAAGCCAATGGAAAACTTCCGTCCGCTTGCAGACAATGCGCCAAGACCCAAGACTCACCCTGTTTGCATAATAACTGTTCGCACTTCCGGCAAAGCAAGTGCGCCTTTGCCTGTTTCGAGGTCGGCACCGCACCCCTTGGTGTCACCAAAACAGGATTCGGATTGACAGAATGATCGTCTCGGAGCCTGCGATAGATGCCGGCTGGCAGGAAATGACTATCATCCAATCTCTCGACAATTTGAAGACAAAGCTTGCACACTTTCACGGTTGAAGCTCGCTCGAAAAGCTCGCGACGATGGAGCGCTGTCATTCGGCTGAACGCCACTTGTCGCGGTTTCCAGCGGTTGTATGGCGCACACGCTCAACGTCCGGGCGATCGTTGGGGTTTAACTCGTGGACGCGCTCAATCGCCTTTTGCTGGGTATCGAGGATAGAGCTTGCCCGCTCTGATCCACGAGCGCGCACTGCATAGCGCTTATCCTCTGTCTGCTCGACGTAATAGTGTTTACGAGTTGACATCGCTACATCTCCATTTAGCTGTCAGTATATCAGAGCAGTAAATCATTACTGAGGTGTTTTGTTTCAACTACATGAACAAAAACACCCGCGCCGAATGCGGGGTAGGTCATCGTCCAGCGGCAGCCCTCGGAGCAAACCGAGCCCGAAATAGCATAAAACCCATTGAGACGACGATCAGCATAGATACCACAAACACCGCTTCCGTCCCGCTGAGCGGTACGGGGGTAATACGGTCGAGTTCCGACACACTAGGGGAGAACAAAGCGCGTGACCCGCTAATGTTTGAACAGGTTCCAAAAAGTGGACGGAATGTTTATGAACGCCTTACCGGCAAACAAGGCAACGATTGACACCAGTGCCCACGGAACAATCGCGCCGACCGACTGTTCATCCTCCACGCACTTGCCCTTGTCAAACTTCCGTTTGCGTTCCCACGCCTTTTGCATTCCGATCATCCCTTCCAAGTCGGATGAGTGGGCACTCCATCCCCGTGTTCCAACTGCAAGGTGGACGCAAGAATCGCACTAAACACAACATAAAAATTTTGCCTCACGATGCAATGTCAAATCTACAATCTGAGAAAAATGCATCTAACCCTTCTACCATCAGTTGCTTACGAAGAACTGACCTTCTCAGGCCTGATACTTGCATTTCCAATGAGGTCACACACTAGGGCCGGAGCAAAGCGTGTTGGTCTTTTTACTGGACATACGTGTAGGCGTGCGTATTTATGTCGGCTGGAGGACCCACCCAACCCAGCAAGTCCTACCGGCACGCACAGCGAAGAAGGCCAACCATGATATTAGAGCTTGCTGAAAGCCGTCGAAAAGGGCCAATCCGAGGTTTTCCAGTGAAAATACCTGCACAATTCCTACACAGGCAAGAAATCACTCAAATTGACGAAGGAATATCAATAGGATGCCCTCATACCAATACGTCTATGTGTGATGAAGATGTTCTTTTAACCTGTTGATTCGACAACGTTTTGTCCTTGACAATCTCCTGCACAACCCCTACACAGAATACGAATCTTCAATAAGTTAGCGGATTCGCCTGCACAGAACCTGCACAGAAAGGCTTCCCCGTGGCCTTCCTCATCGACATCAAACAGCTTAAGCCGGGCCTCGCCGTCTTCCGCCGTTCCGACGTGAGCCACCGCAATTGGTATTGCCGGATCAAGCTCCCCTCCAAAGACAGATACAAAACCGTCTCCCTCAAGACGTCCGACTTCAATCTCGCCAGCGAGCGTGCTTTCGAGCACGACGCGGATGTTCGGTTTCGGCTCAAACATGGCGTCCCGGTTTTCAACAGACCATTCAGCCAAATCGCTAAAGACTTCGCGGCCTTCCAGAAGGAGCGCGCCGAGGCCGGCGAAATCAGCATGCATCGCTGGCGAGTCATGGACTCGCACATTCGAACGCAACTCAATCGCTATGTCGGCAGTGTCCAGATCACTCTTATCGGCGAAGACAAATGGAAGAGTTATCCCATTTGGAGGCAGAGGAACGGAAAAGGCCGGTCCGGCGGAAGAGTGAGCGACGGCACTGTTCGCGACGAAATGTCCACGTTTCGCTCGATCATGATCTACGCTGCCAGCAAGAAATACATTCCTGAAAGCCACATCTTCAAGGGGCGGCTTCCGCTATCAAAGGTCCGCCGTGATGAATTCACGCTCGAAGAATATCGCAAGCTCCACACATTCGCCCGCGGTTGGATCAAGAAAGCGGGCGGCAATGCCTTAAACGCCTGGTCTCGGACCATCGCCTACAACTTTCTACTTATCATGACGAACACCGGCATGCGTCCGTCGGAAGCCAAGAACCTGCGGTGGCGCGACGTCGCGACCAAGACGGACAGACAAAATCGTAAATTCGTCATCCTGAGTGTGCGCGGAAAAGGTATGGCGCGGCAACTGGTCGCCGCCGGCAACGTTGCCGCCTACCCGAACTCAACGAAGCAGGCATGAGCGGGAGGCCGGCGTTCGCTGTGCGGACGCTCAATTGGGATTTTGCCGGGATCATTTATGAGTTTTCGCCGATGTTTGACATTATGTTCCTACGCCCTGCCCGGCTCATCGCCGAAGATGGGTCGATTACTTCCCACCCTTGAAACGAACCCCAAAGAGGAGCGAGAGTTTTTTGCACACTAATCGGGTGGTGCGCAGACCTTGCGATTGGCGAACTAACCCGCAGCTCCGGTGCGTTTCTTCGCTCGTACCTCTGTTAGCCAGTCGGGCACAGGCTTCCAGCGTTTCAGCCTACGCTCTTTCAGCCAACGCGGCCATGCAGCTGGGAGGTAGGCAACAACGTTCGCAAACAGTTCAGGGAACGGGTTATAGTCGCTGCCGACCTGGTCGATACTAGCAGAACTCGACGCATAGGTGACGGGAGAGACATGCAACACTTCTCGTTTTCCGAACGTGAGTCCTGCCAAATTCTCACGAAGCTCGACGAGGCTGATGACTCGCTTATCGCCGTAAGCTTCGCGCTTCACTAAAACATAAAATCCCTTGGCCGGAATCGTTTTCATTCCGCCCACGTTGGCGGTGATACCGTCACGCACTCCCTCTTTAAGTTGCAGCTTATGCCACTCAATCGCCTCCTCATATTTCGGATCGAGATCAATTTCAATCGGGTAGAAGATGGCCACTCCATCGCTGTCATGCGTCGGCAACGGGGGCTGTTTGCGCTCCCGACGAGGAATGACATAATCCCGGTAGAACTGGTCCCAAAGGGCCAGAGCGTAACCTTCAGGTCGGGAAGCGCCAGGCTCTTTTATAAACACGGGCACGTGATCCCACATGGCATCCGGTTTTCCGCCCCGTGACATCGAGACCGCACGTGAACTATGCGCTCTCGCGGGCCGGAAGACCGTGATCACAACAAGCCAGTCCGGGAACCGCTGGTCGTACGGCGAGACCGCAGAAGACGTACTCGACCCGCATACCGTGATGGGATTGCCCAAAGGCACGGTGATCATCGTGGCTCCAGGACTCGTCCCGGACATCATCCTCGCCCAGGCCCGCAACTATTGGGAATACCCCGAAATAGCTGCACTCACTGACGAGAACCCCTATCACAATCAACGCGGCGGCGATGACTCCGACGAAGCGCAGGAGAATTCGTCGCAAGACGAGCCGTTCGATCTTGCAGGCAAGATCGAACGCTGGCGTAGAGAGGAGTAACAGTCATGCTGACCGAAAACGAGCTTGAAAGGCTTCTCGATCAGGTGCAACGGCTCAAGCAGGAGAAGGCCAAGCTTGAGGGCGAAGTTGAGACGGCTCTCTGGTTTGGAGGGTTGGGTCTGATCATTCTCGGTCCCAGCCTCGCCGCGGGTTTTGCCTATATCGCGCGAGACTGGGGCCTCAATGGCCAGGTTTATGGGTCGGTCATCGGGGCGCTGGCGATAGGCCCCGTGACCACGTTTCTCGTCATTGCGAAGATTCGCGACCTTCAACGCAAGCGGCCCTGGAGGCGCTGGTGGCTCTACCGGGCCTACCACGCGCTGAAGAACCTCAATACCGAAAGGAGATAGAACATGTCGATCATAAAATGGCAAAACACTGCACCGACGACGCTGGAGCAAAAAATCCAGGAGTGGCGGCAGGAAAACCAAGTCCAGCCGCATAACGATGCCGCGTCGCGGCAAGGCGAAATCATCCGCTCGCGAACCGCGCCGTACACAAGCGAGGGTTCCATCGTCGATCTCCCACGCGTCTGCGCGGTGCTCGACCGGCCCTATGCGGCGCGGTACATCATGGTCAACGGAATTTTCAGGCTTCAGGACACACTTGAAGTTCCAGAGAGCGTATACCGGAACCTTTACCTCAACAATGACAACGTTGAAGCTGTTCCGTTGCGCGATCTCGGATGCGAGACGTGCAGTGTATGCGGTGCGCGGCAGAACCCCAACTGGTGCGGCCCCGTAAAATGCAACCGATGCCATGCTTTTACCTGTTACGGGCGCACCGTAGACGACTATCACCGCTGCCGCCCAAGCTGTGGCGCTGAGGGTCAACTGACGCGGGGCGAAGGCAAATCACACAACGGCCTTGCGCCCCGAACCGGCGGCGGCTTCGCCCGCAACCGCTAAGCTCGCGGCGGCAACCTATGACACCCAAAATTCAGGACCGGAAAAGAGAGTGACCGCTTACAGCCATTAAAGCCTATGCAAACACAAGAACCAGCGACACAGACCTTCTGCAAATATTGCACCCGCGAAATTCTCGACATCGCCGGGGACACATGCTCCGCCTGCGGGTGGATCGATCCTCCCGGCGCGCGAGGCATACTTTCGGGGACGCTACGCAGGTTGGTATCCGAGACCCGATGGAAACTGAATCGCGCGCTGGCCATGCTGGCGCGTCTCTATTGGGCCGCGTATCGCGCCCAGAAACGCGTGCGCAAGATGCTCGTGCATTAGCTTCGGCGGATCGCTGAAGCTTTCGAAGAACCGTTCCTTGCCGCGCGGCCACGTCGCCGCGCGCGATCAGCAAAGTCGATATGGCACGCAAAGAACCAGGCGCGATGGTGTTTAATGGACTCATCGGTAGGCGGCTCCTGAATGTCAGGGAGACGGCCCAATACCTCGGCCTCGAAGTGGACACGGTCTACAAGAAAGCCAGGCTGCGGGAGCTTCCCTGCGTCAAGGTTGGTCGAGCGTTGCGGTTCGATTTGAAAGCGCTGGAGCGCTTCGTCGAGCAACACACAATCGAAACCATTGACTGAAAGGAGAGCCATTGAAGTGTCTATTCGCAAGATGTCACATGAAGTTTATGAAGTTCGCTGGAGGGAAGGAGGCAGACAGAAGAGCCTGTGGGTGCATGGGGCCTATCAGCTCGCTCTGAAGGTGGAGCGTAAGAAACTTTCGCTTCGCGACGAGAACCGCCATCTCGATGTCAAAAGGGAGGTCAACTTTCGGATGTCGAAACTGATCGATAGTTACTGGGCCCACTACGGTGCCAAGAAGCGTTCGGCAAGCCGGGAGAAAAGCATTCTCGAAGGCATCCGCGACGAGCTCGGGTGCCGGTTCGTGCGCGAGGTTGACGGCGCGGCTGTATCGGGCTGGTACGAAAAGCTCATGACTGTACGGGAGCTTTCGCCGGGCACGGCGGTGCGGCATTTCAACGTCATGCACCACATGATGAAGAAAGCCGCGACGATCTGGTCGCAGGACACCGGGATCGACCGCAACCCGGCCGATCTGGTCGAGGTCAGGCGGCCCGACGATCAACGGGACCGTTACCTCTCGGCCGAGGAGCTCGGCAGGCTCAAGCAAGCGCTGGACGAAAAGACGTACCGCAAGGGTACGCAGGCAATCAACAAAACGTTTTATCGTCTCAGGCTGATCGTGCTCATCGCCGTGACCACGGGGATGCGCGCGTCGGAGATTTTTGCGCTGAGACGGATGGACGTGATGTATGACGAGGGGCTGTTGGCGGTGCGGGCCAAGCTGAAGGGCGGCAAGATGCGTTATGTCCCGATGCTTCCCGAGCTTGCCGGCGAGCTGCGGCGGGTTCCCGCCGTGATTGGAGAGGATCGACTATTTCCGCCGAAACCGGGTGCGACAAGCGAGCGCCAGCGCGTGGAGGGGAGCTTCGAGGATTTGCTCGACCGGGCGAACATCCAGGACTTCCGTTTTCACGATCTGCGCCATACGTTCGCGTCCTGGTACATGATGAACGGCGGCGACCTCTACGAGCTCGCGAAAATCCTCGGCCACTCGAATATCAGGATGACAGAACGCTATGCCAAGCTGGCGCGGCAGCACATCGCCCGGACCGGCAGCACGGCGCGGGAAATCTGGAAACTGCTGGAAGTGAACATTGCCCGCAATGCCAACGCCTGTTGAGGGTGTTGGGTTATTGTTGGGTTGACTGAAACTCTCTGTTTTTGGCTGCCGCTAACTGCTTTATTTTGTGGTGGCCAGGGACGGAATCGAACCGCCGACGCCAGCCTTTTCAGGGCTGCGTTCCAGTCTCCACGACAACACGCCCTCACCAAACGCTAGCGTAGTCCGGCTCGGTTTCGCGATGGTTCGTTTTTGTCCGGAGAACGGACGTCTATTCGGCTGCGTTTTCCGTAAAGGTAACCTTGGAACGTTGCTTTTGGGGCCGCACGATACAGATATCATCGACGACTGCTGTTGTTGTGTTGACCGTATCAAAACCGTATCAAAACCCTTTCCATTCGAACGATGGGACTTGCGTTTGAGCGGAAAGCAGACTCCCTAAATTGTTGAAAAGCCAAAGAACAGGAGGTATGCTATGGAGCCAATAGAAGCACCCTGCGTGCCTTCTAAGCAGTCCGCAAACTGCAATGCTTAGATGCCAGGGTCTCCCTCGGCCAGTTGCCGCCATCACAAACAACTCTTAATTACAGGACGAGCGCCAAAGCCTCAGGCAACCGCCGTGATGCCGTGCTTCTCGACCAGAGATAGGAGTTTAAGCGCGGGGCCGGAGGGTTTCTTCTCTCCCCGCTCCCACTTGCTCACCAAATTCGGCGTCACGTTGAGGTAAGTTGCGAAGACCGTCTGGCTCACGTGTTCCCGCTCACGGAGAGCCTTGATCTGCTTCGGCGTCAACGGCTGCACCGGTGTCAGACAGGCGTCGTCAAAACGGCGCATTGTCTGCTTGTCGATGGCCCCCACCTTGTGCAGAGCCTCCATCGTTTCGTGGACCGAGGCCATTGCATCACTTCTATGTTTCTTGCTCATGTCCATTTACCTCCACAAACTCGCCTCCCCTGACCAGTTCCGCGATCTGCTTTTCCGTCAACCGAAGCACGTGGCGCGCTGCCTCTTTGAACTGCTTCTCTTCATCGGCGTCGATGTTCTCTCTCTCGCTCTTCGCGAAGCCGTAAACGAACACCGCGCGCTGACCCTGCTTGAACAGAATGATCGTGCGGTAGCCGCCCGATTTGCCCTGCCCCGGTCGCGCGATCCGCTGCTTGATAACCCCACCGCCGAGATCAGCGTCCAACTGCCCCTTTTCCGCGCGTGCTACCGCGTCCAGCAGAACCGCGTCGCGGATCTTTTCGCTTCGGGCAAACCGCTGAAACCATCGCGTCTTGAAGACTCTCGGCTTGGCCAATTGGGATTCCACACGCTTTTATTCTATAGTACCCGGTACTATGTTTCAAGGCTTTGGGCAAGGCATTTTTCTTTGCCCATTTCTTTGCCCACACTGCCTAAAAACCGGTCGTAATCTGTAGCAATGTTGCTCCTCCGCTGTCAGCGAAGAACGTGGGCTTGGAGCCCGCTAAATGCTGGAACAAGAGCAACATATGGTCTCCGATCACTACAAGTAGTAACGCCGCACAGGATGTAAGAAAAGCAGAACTCTGGGGCTGTTAACCGAAGGGTTGTAGGTTCGAGTCCTACCTGAGGAGCCAAATTCCGTTTGGGGTATCTCCCACTACGATGTCCGTATCTTTGCTTCGGCTTAGCTGGTTCGAACACCTCAAATTCTCAAACGGCTCCTCGAACTGAGTCTGCAACTCGCCGTGTTGCCAGGCAGCCGATTTGAGAACCAGTCTGAGGAATGCCTGTTTCTCGTGCGGCGGCTGAGCCAAGAACAGATTTGCTGTGCGGCTGGTTAGCTCCATCAAGTCGATAGCGCCTTGGACTGGCGCCGGTGCGCCAGTGCGGAGCTCCTCAATCCGGCGTTCGAGGGCAGTTGCTTGGTTTCGACAGTCGAGCGCTTTGCGGTCGTACATCTCGGGGCTGATGCGACCTTCCAGCCGGTCGTCATAGAGGACATCCAGCTTTGACCCGAGCCTTCTGTATTGTTCTTCCAGCCGCTTCAGTTCCCGGTCCCGGGCGGCCTGTTCGTTTAGATCGGATTCGGAAACCGACTCCTGGAGCCACTTCAGAATTGCTTGCGGGATTACCAGCTCCTTGAGTGCGGAGGCGAACTGGTCTTGCATCACTTCCTCCCGCGCATAGGGCTCCTCACATTTGCCGCGATGCCCGGTGCAATGGTAGTAGACGTATCTCTGCTTCTTCAACTCGCCCACCAAACCGCACCCGCAATGCCCGCAGCGGATGAACCCCGTGAACGCAAAGTCGTGCTTGATCCGATGCTGTTTCGTTTGGGCGCGTCGATCCAATAGGGCTTGAACCTCTGCCCAGGTCTCTTGGCTTACAAGAGCTTCATGCTTGCCGTGGTAGGTGACGCCGTCCCAGTCAAAATCACCGGTGTAGATGCGTTTGCGAAGGATCAAGTGCAGGGTGCTCCGATGAAGTCGCCGGCCTCCGACCGTCCATCCCTCGTTTCTCGCCTTGGCTGCGAGAGTCTTCAGGGAATACTGCCCCGTGCGGAACTCCTCAAACAGACGCGTAATCGTTGGGGCATCGTTGTCCGGCACAATGATGCGCCTTCCGTCCGTCCCTTCCACGTTGCGATAGCCCGCCGGTGCATTGCTCGGATACAGGCCACTCTTGGCCTTCTGGAGCATTCCCTTCAGTGTTTCCTCGCCCAAGTTTTGCGAGTAGTTCCGGGCCATCAGGACCTTGATGCCGTGAATGAACTGTTCTGACGACTTGGAGTCCGGCGACAGGATCGTGCCGTCCTTGACAAAGTGGATGGTGACGCCGAGCTCATCGACGGTGGCATAATCCGGCACGTTCCTGTAAAGCCGGTCCGTTTTTTCCACCAGGATTGTTTGGCACTTGCTACGGTTCTTTTTCAAGAATGCGAGCATCTGGCCGAACCCAGTCCGTCCGCTGGTACTGGCTGATTCGACATCGACGAACTCTTCGACCGCCTTCATGCCCTGCTTGCGTGCGTACTCGCGCAGCAAATTCAACTGGGCGGGTATCGAGAAGCCCTCGACCTCTTGTTCCTTACTGCTCACTCGTGCATAGATCACTACCCACTGCGGCTTCGGTGCCGATCCGTTCTGAAGCATAGTTTGGTGCCCTTCAGGCGACTCTTTCGTGGTCGTTCTTGGATTCCATCTTCGCGCATTTTGTGGTGGCACGCTGCTCGGCATCCCATCGGGAGAGGAGCTTGACGAATTCGGTGAGGCGCTTTGAATGAAGAGCCCATTCCTGATCGCTAGAAGGGCGGCCACGGAGGGATTTCAGACATTCGCGGGCGGCTCGTTCAGAGCAGGACTGTTCCGTTTTCCCGATTGTCTTCCCAGGTTCCTCCGCGACTGCTCGCTTCGCCATCACTTCACTCGCTCGTCAGCTTTGACTCCATCGACATTGCGTGCACTGCTCCCTCAATTAATAAGGCAATGGCGAGAAGGTGTCGGGACGGCAAAATCCAACTTTTCTTCGCATCTCATTCCAAAGCCCTGGCAGACCGGCCGGCCACAACCCTTTTACGGCGATGCGATCCTCGGCGCGATCTTCGAGCAGAGTCCATCGAGTTGGCCTACGTTGCTCCGTCACCTTATAAAGGAAATGGCGGAAGGGGTGCGGGACGATAATTTTTTGTTTTTCTTCGATGTGAACCGCCTGCAAAACGGTTTTGCAACGGATTGCAACAGTTTGAAACCGTCTGCAACAAATTTGGGTGGTCAAATCGGTTTCAGCAACAGTTTGAAACAGGTTGCAACAATCGGGCCCACAAAAACCCTTCCAAAGGCAGCGAAAAATGTGTAGTGGAACATAAAGGAAACGTCCGACGCTCCCCTCGATTTTGTATTGGATGTTGCTCTCGCGCGGCCACTTGATGCGTCGGCCAAGGTCACTCGTTTGTCGGTCAATTGTCGGACAGACGATTTCGCGCCAGAATCCTGCTCTCAGAGCCGCACTTTAGCTCAGTTTTGGCGGGTCGGATGAGCTCGCTCTCGCGATCAAACGCCGAAAGGCCGGATTCTGCTAGAGGAACGGTTCTGCCAGAGGCTGTGGCCGGGAGCCCACCATATCATCGTATCTTGAGAGTTCACACCCAATGGCGACAGCACGTTAAACGCGCGTGGGTTAACGGACCCGATCGCGGTAAGGCGGCGTTCGTAGAATCTACATTCCGACGGAGTGGCAGATTCTGGTGAACCCTCGTAGACAGCGGCGAAAATCGGGAATCCCCTATCGAGACAAATGCTACAGCCTCGATACAGGCGCCCGTTCTCTCGGTATTGATCAATAAAATCGCACGTGATGAACCGCGAATTGTTGGGTTCTTAGCGTTCCGTGGGAAACGCTCCCCTATCGAATGCAAGTCGCTCAAAACGGCTTCAGAGCTAACGTCACGCCAGCCTGTGTGTTCGCGAACGGCGTTTGTGGGAGTGTCAAGACCAGAGGCACTTGTAGCTCAGTTGGATCAAGGATGGCGGGGATCTCGATGTTGATCTGCTGCAGCCCGGTTGTATAGCCTGGAGCTTCTCCAGCGTAAGTGACGGTCGAGACAACGTTGCCGATCTGAGCTGTGACTGTATTCGCCACGTGTCTCAGCCCGTCCGACCCTGCCGGCGAATAGGCTCCGAAGCCCGTCCCATAGACGGAAACGATGCTGCCGGCAGTTGATGTGCTGTTTACTGTGCCGTCCTGATTAACTACCGCGGCCTGCCCGACGCCGGTTTCGGTAGTGGTGAAGATCGCGGGTGTTGCAGCGGCGATGTTGACGTTGATCTGGCGCGAGGAGAGTCCCGCACAGGAGATTGTCAGAGTGGACGTAGCATTTGGCATCGCGGTGCCCGGTACAACGAAGTTGATCTGTCGCGGAGAGGTGTACAGCACTTCGCTTTGGATGCCGCCCAACTGAACCTGCGCAGTGCCGGTGCATCCAGGAAAGTCGCCATAAGCCGACACAATTGTGTTGGGGGCGAATCCGGCCGTGGCATAACTCGCGGCATTGGCGAGCCCGGAAATATAGAGCGCGTTGATCGCAGTCTTATCGTAGCCAACGGTTGTGTTGCCGCCCACCACCACCGTCGCGCTGTTGGTCGCGAAAGGCACTCCCGCACCCGCCGAGACATTGACCGTCAACGTGATGGGAGGGTAGGATCCATGAGCAGGTAACACGTCCGAACGTGTGCAGATGAGCGATATGCCTGGACATGTCCACCCCGTTCCACTCATGGAGACAACAGCTAAACCATCGGGCAGAAAATCGGTCACCGTCACAGTCCCTGAGCTGGGAGTCGCCGAGGGATTACTCACCGAGATCTGGTACGTAGCTCCGTTCTCGCCGGCCGTAAAGACCGCCGTGTGCGTCACCTGGATGGCCAACCCGTTAAACTGGCCGAGCACGATCGCGATGGAGTTGCTCGGCGTCAGTGCGACCGCAAAATCAGGCCGGCCGTCGCCATTGAAATCGCCCGACGCGACCACCATTGGATAGGGCAATGCGATAGGGAAGGCGCTTTGAAACGTCCCGTCGCCGTTCCCGAAGTAGATGTTGATTCCCGGCCCGGCGATATCCGGAATTCCGTCGCCGTTGAAATCGCCTACCAGGAGGGTGTTCTCAAATGGTCCTGTAGTCACCACCGGCGGCCGAAGAGTGCCGTCGCCGTTTCCTTTCCAGAAAGCGAGGCCGATAGGAAACCCAAGCGTATTCGAGACGATGTCCGGTATGCCGTCGCCATCGAAATCGGCGATTACGAAATCACGAGCATCGATGGCGCCGCCTGAGGTGTAACTGATAGGGGACTGGAAGGTCCCGTCGCCATTCCCGAGCGACACAGAGAGTCCGCCGGTAACGAAGTCCGGGATACCGTCTCCGTTCAGGTCCGCGGCGGCTCCGGCGTTGCCGAAGGGTGTGGATAGCTTCGTAGGCACCTGGAAGGTGCCGTCACCGTTGCCGAGTAGAACCACGCCGGCGCCGTTCGCTCCACAAATCAAATCGAGTTTTCCATCCAGATTGAAATCCGCAATCGTGGGAATCGTAATCGGATTCTGGCTGGCAACCTGCGGCGGCAGGATTCGGAATGTGCCGTCCCCCTTGCCCAGGAGCACGGAAACTGCTCCGGCATTCGCATTATTCACTCCGGTCACCAGCAGGTCCGGAATGCCGTCGCCGTTGAAATCGGCTACTTGAATCCACGACGCGTACTGTTCCTGCGTTAGGGCCAGCGGATAACTCACCGCCGTCCGAAATGTTCTATCGCCGATGCCCAACAGCACGCTGACATCGTTGGTCCAGGAATTCACGGTCGCGATGTCCGCCTTGCCGTCGCGATTGAAATCTCCCACCGCAATCCACGCCAGGCTGAGACTGCCATTCAGGCTCACATTATTGCCCGATACAAATCCGTTGCTTGCCGCCGTCGCGCTTACGGTCAGCTTCGCCGTCCCGCCGCTCGGTCCATGCGTTGAATCCCCGGCATACTGCGCGCGCAACAGAAGATTCCCGTCTGGTAGCTGAGTGGTCGTCAGGTTGGCTTGGCGGTTTTGGATTGCCGCTTCACCTAACGCCGACCCATCGCTGGTGAAGACGATATTTCCCTCCACCGCCGGCGAGACTTTCGCAATCAGGGTCACTGCCTGCCCAACCGCCGGCGAGTTCGGCGTCACCGACAGTTTCGTCGTGGTCGCCGAACGAAAGAATTCGGTGTCGCTGGAAGAACTGGAAGCTGTACTGGCGCCGCCGTCGGTAATCACCGTGGCAACGTTGGTCGCATTACCGGAAACACTTGTGCCGACGTTCGCACTTAGTGTGATCGGGGGATAGGCAGCTCCCGCCGCGAGCCCTCCGGGTCGGGCACACGTGACGCTGGCCAGGTCGCAGGTCCAGCCGGAACCCGATATCGAGGTTGCCGTCAGCCCCTGCGGGAGTGCATCCGTCACTTTCATGGTTCCCCAACTCGGCGCCGATCCGGCGTTGGTCACGCTGAGTGTGTATGTCATCCCTGCTTCGCCTGCGGTGAGATTGCCAATGTGCGATTGGGTGATAGCCAGGCCCGAAGGCGCGCCGCCAAGAAATATTCCCAATTGGCTTTCGCGGGCGCACGCAACGTCGTTCGTGCCATCTCGGCTGAAATCCGCTACGGCGACTGCCGTACAATTCCCATACGGATAAATAGCGGGCGGACCAAGTGCCCCTGCCCCATCGCCGAGGGCGACTACCACTGCGTTGAGGGCAGCAAGAATCACATCGGGCTTGCCATCGCCATTCATATCGGCGACGGCTATGCTGCCATTCTCGGGCAGCTCATACGTCATGCTTTGGCCAAACGTCCCGTCGCCGTTTCCTAGCAGAACAGTGGCTGAGTAATCAGCCAGACCCGCCTGGACTGCGCTCCCGCTAACGTTGACCAAACCAGTAATGACGGCGTCCAGCTTGCCATCCCCGTTGAAATCGCCGACGGCTACCGAACTGGGATTCAGAAAGGCGGTGGTGTTCACCGTGCGCTCCAGCGGTGGTCGAAGAGTGCCGTCGCCATTGCCCAACAACACAGCGACAGAGTTTGCGTACAGCGCTTCTATGAGATCGGCATTACCGTCTCCATTGAAGTCTCCGACTGCCAGTGTCGGGATTTGGGACCCAATGGAGGGAACTCCGGAGTGGTAGGTCACCACAGGCCCGAACGTTCCGTTACCGTTGCCGAGAATAATCGCAACACCCGTGTTGGCGACACTACCGGCCAAATCGAGTTTTCCGTCATTGTTAAAATCTGCGGTCACTAGCCCTTGAGCGGCATCGGCCTGGCTGCTATAAGTGTAGGCGGCTCCAGGTAGGAAATTTCCCTTACCGTCACCGAGGAGCACTTCGAAGCCGTATTCGCTGAAGCACACTGGGGCGCTGGCGGGGCTGACTTGGATGAAGCCTTCGAGTACCAGGTCGAGATTGCCGTCGTTATTAAAATCGCCAGTGATGACCTTCAAAGCGCTTGTACAGTCCCCCAGGTAACCGACGCGGGCCGGACCAAACGTCCCATCGCCGTTGGCTAGGTAGAGGTCGAGCGTTCCGGAGCCGCCGCCGCCAACCACGACATCTGGCACGCCATCGTTATTAAAATCGCCTGTTGCAATCGACGGTTCTGAGGACGAGCCGTTGTAGCTGACCACTGGATACAGACCGAGGGAAGGTGCCGCAGCTACGGTGTGCGCCACAAGATTTGAGCGAGCGGCCGCGTGTTTAGCATCGCCGCCGTGATACGCCCAGAAGGTTCCCGATCCCGCCGGCAGCACCGAGGTCGTAAAAGCAGCCTGACCGTCGACGGTGTCGCCCATGCCGAGAATGGTCGTGTCCCTGTAGAACGTAACGCGCCCGGTCGCTCCCGCTCCAACATCTGCTGTCAACGTCACAGGGACGGACAGACCAGCCGGATTGGGCGTTGCAACCAAGCGGATTTCACCTGCTGCGGCACTCCAGGCCAAAGCGCAGGAAAAGATCGTAAGCGTTAATACTTGGGTCATCATTACGCAAATTGACAGAAGCGTCGATTTCCTCTTTCAAATTGCCCTGAATATCCAATCTAAAATGCAGTATCCACAACCACTCTGGGTCGATATCGCGCATTATCGCACGGAGCGTCGTTTGAGGAATGCTGGGGTCTCGGCAATCTTAACTTTGTCGCCCCCGCGGGGACGGCTCAAAGCTTACGGGCGCCATCAGCTACGAGATGATGAATTCCGGCGTCCTGCATTTCGCGGCCGGCATTGGACAAGTGACAGCTCCTCGCCCAGAGCTGGATAACGGATGAAGACGGCCGGCGCTTCATCGACTATAGAGATGGTGACCACCCAGCGCCCCGTGTGTAGCTGGTCTCTCCGCAGGAGGCTAAACAATTTCGTGCAAAGAGTGCTTCGTAGCATTACGCCCATTATTGGCTCGCGGCCGGATGCAAGGCCGCCGCGCCGGGGCGGATCAGGTTCGGTTGTCGTAGTTCCACGCTCTCCCTCAACTTCGCCGCTGAACTAGCCGCCTGTAAACTTCTTTCCCGGATCTATGAGCCGGAGCGGTTCGGTTGGGTCGAAGTAGAAGCCCTTGTCAGGTGATGTTGTGGTCGGCTTACGAGCTTTCAGCGCGGCGATTCCCTGCCGGACTTCTTCGTCACTCGTTCCCTGCCCGGAATGCAGAGTGGCAGGTTTGGGAACGACCGGAGGCGGCATCGCTAAAGGTCGCGAGATTCGGCGAGCGGCATTTCTGCGCCTTCGCGCTCGTGCTCGCACAAATTGTTGACCCCGCTTTTCGAAGTCTGAAACTGGCACTTCTGCGCGAGGACGGACGCAATATCGCGACAGGTCAAACCATGCCGCCGCAGTTCGTCCACGAGTTCACCATAGGGCTCTAAGCGCGACCGTCCCGTTTTCGCGTTAATACCATTCAAAACGTCTTGAAATTTGTCGTTCATGGATAACTCCAGAGCGCGAACTGAGGTTGGACAAAACCTGGACAGTAGCTGGAAAAATGCTGGACGAACCCTGGAAAGCCAGCCCGTCCAGCCGGCCCCCCGAATCTAAGCCGCCAGGCTTAGGGATGGTGTCTAATTCTAAGCAACGCTCTCGAAGACGAGCGAAAGCAGTTGCGACGCTCAATTGCCACTTCGGAGCACGTCTGGCGCGCATTGGTTCCATAAACTCACCTTCGATTTTTGGGAACGACGCCTTCACGAATGAACCGCCCGGCTTGGCCGGAGAAAGGCAGGGGCGTTCGAAATGAAGTCGGCGCCTTCATCTGCTCGCTCCGATCCTGGTGCCCGAAACCGTTGAAAGGACTCCTAGAATTAGCGGGCACTCAGCCGCAAAAGTTCGAAATGCGTCCAGTGTGGGGAGCCAAATCTTTTCAATGGTTTAGAACCCTTTTTGTCCCGCTTCTGGCTGCAAGAACCGGGTGATTGTAGGGACTTTTGTAGGGACTCTCCTTCAATCTGCTGATCAACTGCGAGTACGACCGAGTCAATCTGTGTTGCCGGAGGCGGATTTTCGGGCGTGTCCTTCTTGGGTTTCTCAAGGATCGATTCGAGGGCTGCTCGCTTCGCCTCCATGCGAATGTGGCTATAGTGCTTAAGCATCTGTTTCGAGACATGGCCTGCTATGTCCATGATCGTTTGATCGCTTGCTCCGCTCTCCGCCAAATCTGTAATTAGCGTGTGGCGATTGTCATGCCAGCGTCCATTCACGTTGGCATTCGTGCGGAGATTGTGCCATGCAGTTTTGAGGGTGGTTACAGGCTTGGTCGGGTCACTTGGCCGCGGCTTGCCAAACGGGAAAACATACCATTCTGGGCGAACCTCGCCGAAACGCTCCTTGTACCAAGCCGCGTAGTCTATCAGTGACGCGTGCAAAGCCGAATTCAATGGAATAGTTCGGCCCTCGCCGGCTTCCGTCTTGCTGCGCCCGACCACCAAGTACCGCTTGGTGAAATCGATCTGACCCCAGGTCAGATTCTTCACTTCCGCACCCCGCATTCCGGTGTTCAACGCGAGCATCAGCGCGGGATAAATGTGTGGGGAGCGAGCCAACCTTGCGGTCGCAAGCAGCCGTTCTTTCTCTTCCAGGTCGTAGGCCTTGCCGACGCGATTTCGGACTTTCAGCTTAAGCTGCTTCTTCTTGCGCAACTCACCCGAAGTACGTCACCGATGTCGCCCATCAGCCTCAGCAAAAAGCCAACCTCTTCGTTAATCGTCTTGGGCGCTGCCTTCTGTTGTAATCGCTGATCCTGAAATTCCTTGACAGTCTGTTCGCCGACTTCCACCAGCATCCGGTCGCCCAGCAACCGCTGAACGTGTCCCACGGCATATTCAGCAAATATCGCAGACTGCGGGTTGGGGAGCCGATAGCTGGTAAGAAACTCGTTCCCCACCTCGCGAATTGTGCGAACTCGTTCCTGACGAACATCCTCGAAGTTGTTGAAACCTTCCTCTAACTCGCGTCTGCGCTTCTGCTCTGCGCCGCGAGCTACGAGCTTCGACGCGGATTTGCTCGACTCCTGTATCCGCCGCCCGGCGAACCAGAACTCGTACCACCAGTTGCCGCCTCGTTTGAACAACGACATTATGCTCGAGCCGCCTTCCTAAATTGTATTCTGGTGAACCGGATTCGATTAGCTATTTCGCTGCCCTGATCGGAACTTGCCTCGGGTTTGTGCTGGATCCTCCCGCAGGGAGCGTGGCTAACCAGGCTTCCACCTCTTCCGGCCTGTAGCGGACCAAAGAGCCTACCTTAATGAACGGTGGCCCCCGTCTCTCAAGCCGCCATCTGCGTAGAGACGCGACGCTGATGTACAATTGCTTGGCAACATCTCCCTCGGTCAAGAGCGTATTCATGTAATCACCTCCCTTACGATAACGTTCGGCAGGACCCGGCGACGCCATCCCACCGCCCGCGCGTGACAGCGCGGGAGAAGGCACCTCCGGCCTACCAGTGGAGACAAGGTCCTAACCAGGCGCCTGAGGCGAATATCGCTGAGGCAGCCACCAACCCAACGGAGACCCAACGCACAATTGCAGGACGTCGATGGGCCTCGTTGACCTCGTGTACGTATTCGCGGGCCTTCAGGCCTGCGATGTGGATATCGCCCTGGAGCCCCTCCCGCATCTTCTCCGCTGATTCCTTAACCATCTTGGCGAGCATACTCCCGGCTCGCATTTCGGCCCTCTTCATCGACTCGTTGAATTCTGCAATGAGCTGCTGGTTCGATTCATAATACTTTTGCGCCGATTCCTCGAACACCATGCGGTTCATCGTCACCAGTGCAAAGAGCGGGTCGCCGCGCTCAATGCGGATGCCGTTCTCGGCGAAGACCTCGTTGATCATTTGTTTCATGTCAGGCATATGTTTGCCGCCCTACAAAAGTGACAGCTGGTCTAACTGCTCGAACAGGTCCCGCTGGACCATCTTCAACCGCTGTTTGCTCATGACCGTCGCGGTTCCGTTGCGAATGGCATCCTCGAACGTCCTCTTGCGAGTGATGACCTCTTCAACGTCACGCCCGAAGGTGTCCGGGTTCCTCTTCGCAATGTGAACGAGGCCGACGACTTTAGACTCGCTATCCTTGTAGGCCTGCATGTCGGTGAACGTCTTGCCGTCGCGCTCGATGACACCGAAATACTCGTTCAGCCAGACGACGATGTTTCGTTCGGCACTGCTATCGGCGAGACTCTTGAACCCCTTGAGCGTGTCCCCGAGTGCTTGTCCGCCCGTAATGATCGTGTGAACGTACAGCTTTCGCCCAGCATCGGACAGCATCTCCAGGGCGTTGCTTTCGACGATGAAGTTCCAAAGCGGAACGAAAGTGGAAGCGCCATTGTCGACGATGAAGGTTCCCTTTTCGGTGAGCAGCCGGTGTAACAGAATGTCGAAGCCACCCGAATCAATGCGGCCGTCGCGCATGAGCGCCAGGTGCTCGGCGCCCAACTCGGCATATTGCGAGAAGGTCTGGTTCACCGGATCGCTGTCAATGCAGTGGATCTCCCGCCCGTTATGCCGGAAGTATTGGGCAAGAATGCTGGCGACCAAGCTCTTGCCGACGCCCCCTTTGCCCTGCAACGTAAGATGAATCGTTGACGCTGCTGATCCCGCAATCAGGCCGCCTGCGATTCGTTCGTCAAGCTGTTCAATGTTCCTGGACAAAGTTGCCTCCTGGTGCTCCTGGCAGTCTCACCATAAAACCGCGCTGTCACCTTATAAAGGAAATGGCGGAGGGGGTGCGGGACGGTAAAATTTTTCGATCAGTCCGAACTCAGATG
>Ga0302326_10007915_pt1 | contig 23539 bp, 19 predicted proteins | sample Palsa_T0_3_FD_202264 | JGI IMG/M metagenome (GOLD analysis project Ga0302326, IMG submission 202264) | Peat permafrost microbial communities from Stordalen Mire near Abisko, Sweden - Palsa_T0_3 | ecosystem: Environmental > Terrestrial > Soil > Palsa > Peat permafrost | place: Sweden: Abisko... | reverse complement strand
GCTTCCTGGGCCAACGACGCCGATGCGAAACGCGTGCCCGTCCGCATTGGTGAATTCGGCCCGTTGACCTATCAGAACGACGACGTTCTGCTGGCGCGTCTGGGCAAAGAGCGCTACGGCAAAATCAAGCTGATCAATTCCGGCGCTTCGAATTTATTAAACGTGAGGGACCAATCGGAGCTCGCCGCTTATGAGGTCGTCAACTTCGTGAATGGCAAGCGCACCGTGGGCGAGATTCGCGACGCTGTGTCGGCCGAATACGGAGCTCTGCCGGTGGATGTCGTCGCCGACTACCTCAACGCTTGCGCTGAAGCCGGCGTGATTCAGTGGAAGTGAGCCGCCCGATGGACGCTTCACTCAGATGACAAATTGTTTTTTGATTACTCGCGCACCGGGCAGTTACGCGAGTACCGACTGGTATTCGCCATACGCGCCTTTGAAATCGGTGATTTCCTGGGTGTCCTCGAAGTGCCAGACCCTGGTCGCGACTTCATCAATCAGGTCCTCGTCATGCGTGACCAGCAGTACCGTTCCCTGGTAGCGCTGCAGCGAAATATTGAGTGCGTTGATGGATTCAAGATCCAGATGGTTGGTGGGCTCGTCGAGTACGAGAACGTTCGGCTTTTGCAACATCAGTTTGCAGAATAGCAAGCGCGCCGCCTCTCCGCCGGAGAGTATGTCGGTGCGCTTATCGGCATCATCCCGTGGAAAGAGCATCTGACCCAGTATGCCGCGGATCTCTTCGGTCGAAGCCGCGGGATCCCACTGATGGAGCCACTCCAGAACCTTAATGCCAGGCTCGATCAGCGCCTTGTGATCCTGAGCGAAGTACCCCACTGCGGCTTCGTGACCCCAGATTACTTTTCCGCTATCGATAAACGCGCCATCGTATCCGCTCGTTTTCCGAAGTTCCAACTCCGAAACGGTCGGCGAGTTCGCGAGCAGGGCATTCACCAAAGTAGTCTTGCCAGAGCCGTTCCGTCCCATCAGCGCGATCTTTTCTCCGCGAACGACGCTCGCCGTGAAACCAGAAACGACTTTGGCGTCTCCGTACGACTTCGAGACGCCTTCGATTTCGAGAATGTGCTTGCCGGAGGGCCGCTTCTGATCGAACTTCAAGTAGGGACGCTGGATGTTGGACCTCGCCAGCTCGGTGACCTGCAGGCGCTCGACTTCTTTGCGCCGTGACTGCACCTGGCTGGAGCGGGTTCCGGCGGCGAATCGGGCGATGAACTCATTCAATTGCGAAATCTTCTTTTCCCGCTGAGCGTTCTGCGATTCGATCTGCGAACGAATCTGCGTCTTCGCGACCACCATGTCGTCATAAGTGCCGGTGTAGGTAATGATCGTCTCGTAGTCGATGTCGGCAATGTGAGTGCAAATGCCGTTGAGAAAATGACGATCGTGCGAGATCACGATCAGCACGCCCTCATATTGATTCAGAAAATTCTTCAGCCAATGGATCGAATCCAGATCGAGATGGTTGGTGGGCTCGTCGAGCAACAGCGCCTGCGGATGCCCAAACAGAGCCTGCGCCAGCAGCACGCGCATTTTCTGTCCGCCGGGTAACTCCGCCATTTTCCGCTCGTGCATCTCGTCGGGAATGTCGAGGCCCTGCAACAAAATCGCGGCATCCGTTTCGGCGGTGTAGCCGTCTTCCTCGCCGACTATGCCTTCGAGCTCTCCGAGTTTCATGCCGTCGGCATCCGTCATCTCATGCTTCGCATAGATGATTTCGCGTTCTTCGAGCGCGGCCCACAAGCGCCGGTTGCCCATGATGACCGCGTCGGTCACGCGATACTTGTCAAAGGCGAATTGGTCCTGACTCAGGACGCCGAGCTTCCGCGGACGGACGACCGTTCCCTTCTGCGGCTCAAGTTCACCGGTCAGAAGCTTCATGAACGTGGATTTACCCGCTCCGTTGGGGCCGGTCAGGCCATAGCGCTTCCCCGGAACAAAGCCGGTGGAAACTTCGTCAAACAGAATTTTAGCGCCGTAGCGCATGGACACATTGCCAACTGAAATCATGATATTCAGGGAACTGCGGGAATCGGTCCTAATCGTATCGGAGGAAGACGCAGCTGCTGTTACTAGAATATCACGAGGTCGCGCTCCCGGAATCAAAGGCTTAACCACAGCGGGCACGGAGGTCACTGGGCAAATCGATTGCCACCCGAGGACGGCAAGCCGACCTTGGATTCGTGTTAGCCTCAACGGGATGAACGACCCTCGGAACGATCCTCGGCCTTCTTCTATCAACCTTCAGGCAATCGCGCAGCAGGTCATGCAGGCACATGGTTTTCAGCCGGATTTCCCGCCGGACGCCCAAAAACAACTGGCGGATATCAGCGCCCACCCGCCACAAGTCGCGTCTTCCGACAAGGTGCGTGATCTGCGCAACTTGCTTTGGTCTTCGATCGACAATGACACATCCAAAGACCTTGACCAGATCGAGGTTGCCGAGCGCTTGCCCAATGGCGACGTCAAAGTAATGATCGGCATTGCCGACGTCGATGCTTTTGTCGCCAAAGACTCGCCCATCGACCAACACGCGGAAAGGGAGACGACGTCCGTCTATACCGGCGTAACCATTTTCCCGATGTTGCCAAACGCCCTTTCGACCGGGGCGTCGTCCCTGCTCCCCGACGTGGACCGGCCTGCCATGGTGACAGAATTCGTGGTGAATGACAGCGGCGCGGTGAGCTCCGGCAATGTGTATCGGGCGATCGTTCGGAACAAGGCGCAACTGACCTATAACGCCGTCGGAGCATGGCTGGAAGGCACGGCGCCCGCTCCACCGAAAGTGGCGGCGTCTTCAGATCTGCAAGCGCAGCTCAAGCTACAGGACCAGGTTGCCCAGGCGCTCAAGAAATTGCGCTTCGCGAATGGCGCGCTTGACCTTGAAACCAGCGAGGTCATTCCGCTTCTGCTCGACCAGCAGGTTACCGGTATCGCGAAAGTCGAGAAGAACCGGGCCACCGATTTAATCGAGGACTTCATGATCGCCGCCAACGGCGTAGTGGCGCGGCTGCTGGAAAAAGTTTCTTCTTTGCGCCGCATCGTGAGAACACCCGCGCATTGGGACGGCATCATACGACTGGCTGCGGAGAAAGGTGAGAAGCTGCCCCCGACGCCCGATTCCAAGGCGCTCAACGATTTTCTGGTGAAACGCAAAGCGGCCGACCCCGATCACTTCGCGGACCTGTCGCTGGCCGTGATCAAGCTGGTGGGGCCGGGGGAATATATTCTGGAGCGACCGGGCGATTCTCCGGAAGGACACTTCGGACTGGCGGTGCAGGACTACACGCACTCGACCGCTCCCAATCGGCGCTTTCCAGACCTGGTTACACAAAGGCTGATCAAAGCGTCGCTCGACGGGAAGCCCGGACCTTACTCCGACAACGATCTTGCCGCCATCGCCCTGAACTGCACTCAGAAGGGCGATGCGGCGCGAAAGGTGGAGCGGGAGATGTCGAAGCGGCTTTCAGCCATGGCGATGAGTCATCGGGTCGGTGAAACCTTCGACGCCATGGTTACCGGGACTACGCCGAAGGGGACGTTTGTGCGCGTCCTGCAGCCGCATATGGAAGGGTTGCTGACCCAGGGAGGGCAGGGGTTGCACGTTGGCGACACGCTGCGGGTTAAGCTGACGCGGACCGACGTGCAGCATGGGTTCATCGATTTTGTTAAGGCTTAGACAAACCGGCAAAGTGTTTCACGTGAAACACTTGTACCGGTTGAATTGTACGTACAAAACGGGGCAACTCTAGCATCCCGGGGATGTTGCAGGTTTTTTGTGACGGGTGTGGCTAAATAGCCTCAAGCGGGTTTTATTACGTTTCTGAGCGACAGCGACGCCCTCGGCGGCTAGAGCCTTATTCAAAGCAGTGCAATATCGCAGCGGTGGACCGCTGCACCACCCAAAATCAAGTGCAACGCCGCGTTTGTCCGCAGCCTGCTAGCTGTTCTTTTTCTCCAATTCTCCCCAGCGTCCGTAGAGGACATCGAGCGCGGCTTGGGCTACGTCCAACGCGGCCTGCGCGCTTACCAGCCGCGCAGCATCGGTCGCGTTGGCCGGATCTTCCAGCTCGGCACGTTTGGCTTGTACCAACTGCTCGGCTTCTTCGACTCGCTGCTCGATGGTGGCGTATTCCCGGGCTTCGAGATATGAAAGTTTCTTCTTTCCCTGTGTTGCCGAGGCAGAACTGGACGCGGCCTGCGAAGACGTGGACGTGGCTGCGCCTGACTTCGAGCGCTGCGCCTGCCATGCCTCCCATTGCCCGTAGTCGGCGAAAGTATCGGCGCCGCCTTTGCCATTGAGTCCGAGGACGATGCTGGATACGCGATCGAGCATGTAGCGATCATGCGTCACGAGCACGAGGGAGCCGGGAAAATCGATCAGGCTTTCTTCCAGAATTTCGAGCGTGGGAATGTCGAGGTCGTTGGTGGGTTCGTCGAGCAGGAGAATATCGGCGGGTTGAAGCATGAGCTGGGCGATGAGGACGCGGGCGCGTTCGCCTCCGGAAAGCCGGCCGATGGGCTGACTCAGCTGCTCGCCGGTGAACAGGAATCTGGCCGCCCATCCGGCGACATGAATTACGCGGTCGCGATAGACGACCGAATCACCGTCGGGGGCGAGAGCGCGGCGGAGAGTTACGTCGGGATCGAGGGTGCGGGTCTGGTCGAAGTAGACGATGCGCAACCAATCGGCGCGGCGAATTTCGCCTCCTGTCGGAGCCAGTTCTCCCTGCAATAATCGGAGCAGGGTCGTCTTGCCACTGCCATTGGGGCCGACGAGGCCGACGCGCATTCCGGCGGTGAGGATGAAGTTGAGGCCTTCGAAGAGCGCGCGGGTGCCCATGGTGCAGGTAACGTCCTGCAGTTCGATGAGTCTTTTCGTCTTGCGGTCGGTGGCGGAGAAATCAATTTGCGCTGTGGTGCTGCGGGTTCTCTGATTCAGGTCGGCCAGCTCTCCCATGAGTTCGCCGGCTTTGCTGATACGGGCTTTCGACTTGCGAGTGCGGGCTTTCGCGCCACGGCGGAGCCACTCGATTTCTCCGTGAACGAGATTTTCGAGTGCTTCCTGCCGCTTCGACTGGGCATGCAGGAATTCTTCTTTCTTTTCCAGAAAGTTGATGTAGCTGCCGTGGACTCGCAGCGAGCCCTCGGGATAGATGCGATTGAGCTCGACCATGTCGGTGGTGACATTTTCTAAAAAGTAGCGGTCGTGGCTGACGATGACGCTGGCGAAGGACGCACTCTCAAGCAGGCCTTCGAGCCACGTAATTCCCGGGAGATCGAGATGGTTGGTGGGCTCGTCGAGCAGCAGGATGTCGGGATGCTGCACCAGGGCTTCGACGATTGCGAGACGCTTCTGCCATCCGCCGGATAATTCGGTGGCTTGCGCTTCGAGATCTTCAAAACCGGCGCGTCCGAGAGTCTCGGCAAAACGGGCGCCACGCTCGGTGCCTGTGACGCCGCATCGATCGAGCGCGCTTTCGATCACCTGGCGCACCGTGGCTCCGGATTTGAAGCGCGAGTCCTGCTCGACACTGGCGAGGCGGGTTCGCTTGCGGAATGAGACCTCTCCACTGTCGGTTGTGACTTCGCCTGCCAGAATTCTTAGAAGAGTGGATTTACCGGATCCGTTGGGGCCGATGAGGCCGATGCGATCTCCGTCAGAAATGGTGAAGGAAACATTCTGGAAGAGCGGATTGGCTCCGAAGGCTTTGGTGATTTCCTGTGCGTTGACGATAGGTGACGATATGGGCGGCAATGATTGCGGTCTCCGAAAATGTGAGTGTCTGGTTTGAGAGTATCAGTTGGGCGCGGTTCGGCGGGGCTCGTCTATCGGCCAACAAAACCTAGGCAACCACCAAGGACACGAAGTATCACGAAGGTTTTAATGCTTAGAGGTTCCTTATAGTGGGCCTTCGTGGCGTTGGTGGTGAGTGCTCTTCTGTCGACCAACTAAAAATCTAAGCAACCACCAAGGACACGAAGTATCACGAAGGCTTTAATGCTTAGAGGTTCCTTTAGTGGGCCTTCGTGGCGTTGGTGGTGAGTGCTCTTCTGTCCGCCAACAAAAAACCTAAGCAACCACCAAGGACACGAAGTATCACGAAGGCTTTAATGCCCAAGCACGGGGTGGCTACGGCTCGACGACTTTTTGCTCCAGATCGCGGGCGGCTTGCGCCACATTCTCTGGGGTTCCTAGATCACGCCAATAGTATTTGTCGGCGCGAAAGGCGAGGATTTTTTCGCCCTGGGCCGCGAGACGAAGGTACGAATTAATAATGGGAAAAGCGCCGTCTTCGGTGAGGAGCGGAAAAATCCGGTTCGAGATCAGGTGGATGCCGGAAAATGCCCATGCTTTGGTGTGCTCGGCGGGGCGAACCAATTCAGGTTGATTGCGGCCGGCGCGGCGGCCACAGAGGCGGCGCTGCTCGTCAAACAGAAGATAGCGGGAGGTCTCGCGGTCCTGGACGGCGAGGGTAGCCAGCGCTTGCGTTTCAGAATGAAGTTGCGCCATACGCTCAAGATCGATGGTGCTGAGGACATCGACATTATGCAGAACGAACGACGTCTCTCCGGAACGGCCGTCACGCGAATCTTTGAGAAACCAAGCGGCTTTTTTCAAGGCACCCCCGGTGTCGAGCAAGACATCCTCGCGGGAAATCTCAAGGCGCATACCGAAGTTGCGGTTTACTTTAAGGTAATCCACGACCATGTCGGCAAAATGATGGACATTGATGATGACGTCTTGAATCTCAAAAGCACGCAGGCGGGCGAGGGCGATCTCGAGCAGAGTGCGGCCATCGATTTCGACCAGCGCTTTGGGGCGATCGGCGGTGAGCGGTTGCAGACGGGTACCGAGGCCGGCGGCGAGGATCATCGCTTTAACATTACTTTTATGTTTATTTTTAGCTTCAGCATTCACAGGTCGGTCGCTCTCATTGATCGAACTGCAGAATTGAGCTGCTCCTGCTCGCGATGGTGCACGACTATTTCCACCCCATTCTGGCCGCGCAAATGTTTCGCCAACTGCTCGGCCAGGTAAACCGAGCGGTGCTGGCCGCCGGTGCAACCGAACGACACCATCAAATGCTTGAAGCCGCGCCGCTGATAAGCGCTCACACTTGCGTCCACCAGCGATATGACCCCGGCGAGAAAGCGATGCACGCTTTCCTGCTGATTGAGGTAATCGATCACGGGCGCGTCTTTCCCGGTAAGCGATTTGAAGCGCTCTTCGCGGCCGGGGTTGGGGAGGCTACGGCCATCGAAAACGAATCCGCCACCATTTCCGGTGTCGTCCTGCGGCAAGCCTCGATGAAATGAAAAACTGAAAACGCGGACCGTCAACTTATCGGCTTTTCGGGCTTCAGAAGTGAGGCCCTGCAATTTCTCGGACCCCACCATGCTCTTGAAGGCTTCCATGAGCGCAGGCAGGGCGATGGGCAACTCCACGTTATGCAGGAGCCAGCGCAGGTTCTTCAGGGCGTAGGGGACGCTCTGCAGGAAATGCTCTTTGCGCTCATAGAAGCCGCGAAAACCGTAGGCGCCCAGGGCCTGCATGATTCGCACGTAGACGTAGGCATAGTAAAACTGCATGAAGTCGGAGCGATCGAGATCGAGGAAACCGGTGAGGGTATCGAGATAATGATCGAGCAACTGCTGGCGCAGATCGGGCGGCAAGTCGGCCTTGGCGTCGTAGAGAAGTGAAGCGATATCGTATTGCAGCGCGCCTTTGCGGCCGCCCTGATAGTCCAGGAAATAGGGCTGGTCTTCTTCTTGGACCGCTTTCTGGCTTTGGCCCGGGACTTTGCGCAACATGATGTTGCGGGATTGGAAATCGCGATAGAGAAAATAGTCACGGCTGGCGCTCAACAAAAAGTTCGTCAAGCGGCTGAAGTCATCTTCCATGGCTTGCTCGTTGAAAGGGATGGCGGCGAGCCTCAGGAAGTAATATTTGAAATAATTCAGATCCCAGGTGATGGACTGGCGATCGAAACTGTCTCGGGGATAGCAGACTTTGTAGTTCAAGTCGCGGCCGGCTTCGACCTGAAAGCGCGGCAACACGGCGACAACTTTGCGATAGGCGGCGACCGCCTCGGGAGCGATGGTCGCGCCGTTGCGATGGTCCGAAAGAAACTCAAAAAGCGTGGTGTTGCCGAGATCTTCTTCGAGATAAGCGCCGTGGTTTAAATCTTCGGCATAAATTTCCGGCACGGGGAGACCGCGCTGGCGAAAGTGGCGGGAAAATTCGAGGAAGGCGATGTTCTCTTCGCGGACGTCATAGAGAACGCCAATCGCGCTGATGCCTTCGCTGGAGAGGCGGATGATCTTGCGTCCGGAGCCGCCGAGCTCGCCCTGCAGCGGATCTACGCGCTCGACTGGCGAGTGAAAATGCTGCTCAAAGAGTGTGGTGAGGACTTCCATGGATTGAGTTCCAGCGATTCGCTTCCCTGATAAAGATAACATCGTGACGCTAGCCAGGTGTCGGAATGCTGCCGGCGAACAGCAGGTCCTTCGCTTTGCTCAGGATGACAATTTTTTATTGGTAGCAAGTCCTTCGCTTTGGATGACACTTTTTTGTTGGTAGCAAGTCCGCTTTGGATGACACTTTTTATTGGGCGGACCGGGCGCGATACTATAGGGCAACGATATGGCGACGCTGGATCATGCTGCGATGCTGGCGGTGGCGGTGGCGGAAGCCCGCAAGGGGCTTGCTGAGGGGGGCATCCCGATCGGAGCTGCGATCTTTGATGCCACGGGCAAGGTCGTCGGGCGCGGTCATAATCGGCGGGTGCAGAACGGCGACCCTTCGTTGCATGGGGAGACCGATGCCTTTCGCAATGCGGGACGGCAGCGCAGCTATCGTGAGCTCATTATGGTGACCACGCTGGCGCCGTGCTGGTATTGCAGCGGGCTGCTGCGGCAGTTCGGCTTCCGCAGGCTGATCGTGGGACAGAGCCGCACTTTTCAGGGAGGCGTCGAGTGGGTGCGCTCACTGGGAGTCGAGGTGTTTGATCTCGATTCGCCGGAGTGCGTGTCGTTAATGAGCGAATACATCCGGAGAAATCCGGAGGTGTGGAACGAGGACATTGGAAAAGAGTGACGGCGAGCCGCCGGCGGAAAAAGGTGCGTGATGAAATTTGATCGAGAGTTATTGCGGAGCCTTCCCAAGGTTCTACTGCACGAGCATCTGGACGGTGTGCTGCGGCCGTCGACCGTGATCGAACTGGCGAAGGCCGCGGGATACACGGGACTTCCGACAGCAGATCCGCAAGCGTTAGCGGAATGGTTTCACCGGGGAGCGAATCACGGCAACCTGGCGAAATATCTGGAGGGCTTCGCGCACACCATCGCGGTCATGCAGACCGATGAAGCTCTGGAGCGCGTCGCTTATGAGCAGGCCGAGGATCTGAGCCGGGATGGCGTCATTTATTTTGAAACGCGGTTCGCGCCGATTTTTCACACGCAGAAGGGATTGACTCATCAGCAGGTGGTTTCGGCTGTGTTGAAGGGACTGGAGCGCGGACGCAAGGATTTTGGAATCGCCTCGGGATTGATCATCTGCGCCATGCGGAATATGGATGTGTCGCTCGAAATGGCGGAACTGGCCGTCGATTTTCGGGAGCGCGGCGTGGTGGGCTTCGACCTGGCCGGAGAAGAAGGAGGCCATCCGCCGAAGAAGCATGTGGAGGCATTCCATTACATTCAGCGGCAGAACTTCAACATCACGATTCACGCGGGTGAAGGCTATGGGAAGGAATCGATCTGGCAGGCGATCCAGTATTGCGGCGCTCACCGTATCGGGCACGGAACCCGGCTGATCGACGACATCGTTGTGGTTGGAGGGCGGGCGGCGAAGCTGGGCGACCTGGCGCAGTATGTGCTCGACAAAAGAATTCCGCTGGAAATTTGCCTTATCAGCAACGTACATACGGGCGCGACGCCTAGTTTGGCGGAGCATCCTTTCAGGATTCTTCATCAGGAGAAATTTCGGGTGACCCTCAATACCGACAACCGACTGATGAGCAGCACGAGTATGACGCAGGAGTTCGAGGCGGCGGCGGAGACGTTTGGCTTATCCCTGGACGATTTTGAGAAGATTACCATCAATGCTATGAAGAGCGCTTTCCTGCCTTATGACCAGCGCCGTAACTTCATCTATTCGGTCATCAAGCCGGGTTATACGAGACTTACGAAGTCAGAAAATCGGCCGACTTACTCCCAATAACAGGCGTTACCGGGAAAGCGCTGCGAGAGTTTCGGCTAGGACCATTGTTCCGCGGACGATATCTTCCGGGGAGGCATACTCGTCGGGACGATGGCTGTATCCGTTGTGGCAGGGGATAAACAGCATGGCGGTGGGAGCGATCCGCGACATGAACAGCGAGTCATGGTAGGCGCGACTCACCATGGGTAGAAAAGGGAGATTGTGCTTCCGGCATGATTCGGAAAGGGCTGCGATCACGGCGGGCGCGCAATCGGCGGGGGCGTCGGCATTCACCAATTCGGGGCGAATCGAAACCTGCCGCTTCGCCGCAATCGCCTGCGAATCGGCGTCTATTTGCTGCATCACGCGGTCTCGGCGCTTGAGATCGGTATCGCGAATGTCGACGGTGAGACGAACGCGGCTGGGAATGCTGTTGACGGCGCCGGGAAACACTTCGCAGATGCCGACCGTGGCTACGGTGTCGATGGACGCGGTGGCGCGCGCGGCATTCTCAACCGCCAGAATTAATTCCGCCGCGGCGCAGAGCGCGTCGCGGCGATCGGGCATGAGGACTGCGCCAGCGTGCCCGCCTGAGCCCTCGATTGAGATACGCAAACTGGCGGGGGCGGCGATGCTGGTCACAACTCCCAGCGGAATTTGCTGGCGCTCGAGTAACGGGCCTTGCTCGATGTGCAATTCTACAAACGCCTTGTAATAGCCGGCCGGCAGCTTTGCCGCTTCGAGTGCGTCGCGAATGCCCGCTGCTTCGCGAGCCTCATCGAGCGATGCGCCTTCGCTGTCCTTCAACTGGCGCGCGGCCTCGGGTGAAAGAGTTCCGGAAAGCAACCGGCTGCCGATGCATCCGATGCCGAAGCGGGTGGGCTCTTCGGAGGTGAATACCAAAAGTTCGATGGAATGGCGGGGACGGAATCCACTGCGCTGCAGAGCGCGAATCGCTTCGAGACCTCCGAGAACTCCGACCACTCCGTCGTATTTGCCAGCGTTCGGAATGGCGTCGATGTGGGAGCCGGTGCCGACGGCCGGAAGCGTGGGATCGGACCCGGTCCAACGCACAAAGGTGTTTCCTATGGGATCCTGGCGAACCGAGAGACCGGCTTTTTCGCAGCGCGATTTCAGCCAGGCGCGAGCTTTGAGATCGGTGGGAGTAAAAACGATTCTGGTGACGGCTGGCGCTTCGGCGTCGGAGATCGAGGCGAGAGCTTCGATTTCAGCAATCAGACCGGGTCCGTCAACTTCGAGCTTCATTCGCACACGCCCGCGAGCGGATGCCGGTTCCAATCTTTGTAAATGAGATACTTGGCCGGAACTTTGCCAAGCGCTCCGAACCATTGCGGGCACCAGGGACCCATCCAGATGAAATCTCCGGCGGTGACCGGATACCACGAATCGCCCAGGCGGTAGATTCCTCCGCCCTCGAGCATGATGAGGCCGTGCTCCATGACATGCATTTCGACCATGCTGAGCGCGGCGCCGGGCTGGTAGACCATCGTGTTGACGGCAAAATCGAAGCTCGTCTCGTCGGGCAAAAGACATTTGACCTGCAAGCTGGGATCGTCGTTGAGGGGATGCGAGGCCACCTTGTCTTCGTGCGACACAATTAAATGCGGCGGTGCGACCCCTTCCAACGACTCGTACGATTTTTCGATCACAGCCACGCGGCTCTGCCGCGTTGCCGTGATCCGGTGCGTCAGGGCGGCCGGGGTATACGCATAACCGCCGACGCCGAGATTGCTTTTCTTGTCCGGCGTCTGGAGTTTGACCGAGCCTTCCATGACAAAGATAAAGCGCTGCGCGGGGGTACCTAGCAGTGCGCCGCCAGCTTCAAATTCCGCGGTGTACTCGGTAAAGCCGGCGCCCAACGCGGGGCCTGCGTGCACAACTGCCGCGCATCCCTTCATGCCCGGCAACGTTGTGCGTACAAATGTGTCGGGCGTGAGCAGAAGATGATTCCGCCGCTGAGAGCTTCGGGTATTGCCGAGATTATGCATGTTGCGTCTTTCTTTGAAACTCAGATGAGGATGCCAACTGATCGAGCAGGTGCACGCCGCAATCGATTGCCCTGGCCACATCCCGGACGTCAACGGATTCAGACGGATGGTGGCTGATGCCGCCTGGGGTGCGCAGAAAAATCATGGCCGATGGAACTTTCGCCGCCAATATCATTGCATCGTGGCCAGCGCCACTGACCATGCGGTAGGGCTCGCATCCGGCTTTGCCGACGGCTTCGTGCGCCTGGCCTACGAGAAATGGATCCATCGACACAGCGGGCTGGTCCATGAGCGTCTGCTGTCGCACCTTCAATTTACGACGTGCGGCAATGTCTTCGGCGTTGCGAATAAAATAATCCACCGCGGTATTTCGCGCGTCGTCATACTGGTGACGCACATCCAGACTCAATCGCGTTTCTCCGGCAATCACGTTGGCCGCGCCGGGGTTGGCTTGGATCGCGCCGACTGTGGCCACCAATCCGGAAGTAGTCCGCGCCCGGTGCTCAACGGCACTAATGAACTCGGCAGCGGCGGCAAGGGCATCATAGCGGAGATTCATCGGGGTCGTTCCCACATGATTGGAGCGTCCGACGAATGTGAACTGCAGCCGGCTCTGGCCGGCAATCGCTTCGACGACTCCGAGCGGCCGGCCGGCATTCTCCAACACCGGGCCCTGCTCGATGTGAAACTCCAGGTATCCAAGAACATCTTCGCTTATCGTCTCTTGCGCAATTTCCGCCGGATTCAAACCAAAATCCGCAATCGCTTTGCGTATCGAAACTCCCTGGGCGTCCTGGCGGTTGAGCAACTCCTCATCCAGAGTACCGGCGAGCGCGCGGCTGCCGATAAATGGCGTGCCGAAGCGAATGCCTTCTTCCTCAGAGAAACCGACCACTTCAACGGCAAACGGAAGCTTTCTGCCGTGGATGGCGCTGAGAAGCGCAATGCCAAGAACGACTCCTAGGATGCCGTCGTAAACTCCGGCATCAGGGACGGTATCAAGATGCGAACCGATGAACAAGCGCGGCGCCCCGGCTTCGGCTTCGGCTGGAGCTGCGACTGCGGGATAAACGATTCGGAGATTGCCCACGGCGTCGATTCGCGAGGTCGCCCCTAGAGGAGCAACCCATCCGGCAATTTCCTGGTGACACTGGCGCATGGGCTCACATAGAAATGTGCGGCGGATGCTGCCGGCATCTTCACTGAAGCGGGCGAGCGCCTGACAACGCGCAATGACCTCGCGTGCTAGAGCCTGGCTGTCGTGATCGATCCCGTCGGTCATTTTTTTTCGAGCAGCCGGCCTCAGCCCTGGCGGCGGAGGCGCGCCTGGATGTTGCCGTGCGGCTCGTCGATCGGCACAAAAATCTCATTCGGATTGTCCTGCCCGAAGCGTGAAAGATCGACGAGCAGGCAATGCTTGTTCGGCATGGTCAATTCGATGTCCTCAATTTCGGCTACTTCTTCCAAGACCGCCTTGCCCATGGCATAGAGGGTGTGCTGAAGCGACTTGCTTTCGTGCCCGGCAAACTGCGCCAGCAGAATCTCGCGAACTTGCACGCGCAAAGAACTGAAAGCTACGTCGGGGCGGGTATAGGTCCACTTCGCAGCAATGGCGGTTCCAAGCAGCCTGTCTTTGGCGGGGGGCAGCGTGGTCAGCGCGTCCTGGATGTAGCCTTCAAACGCGGAGCCCGAAGTCTTCATGACTACCAGATTTTCAAATCCCGAGCTGACGATAAATTCGCCGGTCTGAGTACGCGTGATGCGGGTTGTCTGGCTTTCGCCGGTCGCCTGAACAAACGTCGTGGGATGGGGTTTTCCGGCGGCCTCAAGATGCTGCCATGCTTTCTCAGATATCGACACCTCGGCCGCTGACACCTGGGGATTGCTGCGAAGGAGAAAGTCGATGAGTTCTTTTGCGAAATCCTCCATGCACCCGGCAGCGGAATTTCGCGCCAGCGAGTAGACGGTGTTTTTCATTGTGTCGGTTGCAAGAATCTTGCTGTTGTCGCCTTCCAGAAAGCACGAATCAAAATCGCCCTGCAGCAACACCTCGAGCGTCCACTCGCGAAGATCATGCCAGCCGGCCTCACGCTTTACCTGGACCAGCCGGATTCGCGATTTGCCGTATTTGTTTTCGGCGACGGCAATCATGCTTCAGCTTCCTCGATACGTGGTGTAGCCGTGCGGGCTCAGCAACAGTGGGATATGAAAATGCTGCTGCGGGTTGCGAACGTGAAAAGTAATTTCGATCAGCGGATACAAGCCTTCGAGATTGCGCGCGGCAAAATAAGCCGCGGTGTCGAAGCTGAGACGATAGACGCCGGGCGTCAGTTCCTCGTTCGCGGGCAGCAACTGCACGCAGCGCCCGTCGGGATTGGTGCGGGCGGATGCCAACAAGCGCCAGTTGCCGGCCTCGCGCCGCTCCAAAACCACGGGAACGTCGTTTGCCGGCTGGCCTTGAGCGATGTCGAGAACGTGGGTCGAAATGCGCATGGTCATTGGTCGCGTAGTCATGGTCGCATAGTCATGAACGCATCGTCATGAACGCATCGTCATATCGCATCATCATGGCAATTGAAGCCACTTTCTCAGACGAATCTGCGTGATCTGCCGCTGCTGCTCTGACGCTTCTTGAAGTTCGGCTGGTTCGTCATTTTCCAGCCGACGCCGCAAGAGCTTCAGAATCTCGTCCGGCGATTTGCCGGTCGCGCAAACGATGAAGATGCGGTTGAACCTGCGCTCGTATTCACAATTCGCGTGGGCGAGCGCAGACTTTGCAGAGTCACCGGCATCCGCAACATTTCGTTGCTCCTGATTGGACCACGCAACGGATCGCGACGGCCGCGAATCATCCGTACGCGAATCGCCAATGCGGGGGTGGCTGCGAAATGCCTCCAGCCAGTCCGATGCGGCCAACGCGCGCCAGATTTCGTCAGACGCAGCCATAAGAGTTGCTTCGTCGGGCAGCGGTCTCCGCGCCGCCATCGCATCCGCCCACGCTCGCGAGCCACAGCAGGGCAGTATCTCATCCACGGCTGCCGCCAGGGGAAGAAAATTCCAGCGCGCCAGGACACTCATGGCGTTCCCTGACTGCCGCCGAGTTGCTGGAGAAATTCGGCGACGAGATTGCGAGCCACGGCTGCGCGGTATTTCGCGTTGGATCGAATATCATCGATCGGCTGGATGGCCGCGGCGGTCGCTTTTCCAGCTAGATGCACAAGCTCGGGGTCGATAGACTTTCCCTTCACAACGCGTTCCAGCTCGGTCAAGCGAAGTGGAACGGGCGCGACGCTGCCGAGGGCGATGCGAACGTCGTCAATAACACCCCCAATCACGCCGCCGTGAAGGCGGCCCAGCGCGGCAATGCAGACCTTTGAGATGGCCTGGGCGTTGCGCGCTCCGACTTTGCGCGCATAGTGGAGGAATCCGGAAAATTCGCGGCGAAGGCAAATGGCTTGAATCAGCTCATCGGGCGCCAACTGCATTTTCTTGTAGGCGGTGTGGAAGTTGAGGTAGGGCACGCGGCGCTCGCCGCGAACCGAGATGAGAATCAATTCCGCCTCATACGCCAGCAGCGCAGGCAGTGAATCGGCGGCGGGCGAGGCATTGACGATGTTGCCGCCCAGCGTTCCGCGATTCTGATTGGCGATTCCGCCGGTCCAGCGGGCGGCGCTTGCCAGCAAGGGGAATTCGCGGGCAATCACAGGGTGGTTACGAAGTTCGGTGTAGGTGCATCCGGCGCCAATGGTGATTTGGTCGGGAGAAATTTCGATGCCTTGCAGTTCGGGCAAGTTCCAAATACTCAGCAGCTTTCGCGCGGGGAGTTTTCCGGCGGCGAACTGCACCATGACGTCGGTGCCGCCGGCGATGGGGAGCCATTGGCCTGGCTCATCCGCGAGAAGCGAAATGACGGCTTGCAGTTTGCCGGGCGCCAGCAGCTGATAATCCGCGGGATCGGACCTCATGCGGAATTCCCGCGGCGAGCCGCCTGCATCACCGCATCGAAAATCTGCATGTAGCCGGTGCAGCGACAGAGATTGCCGGAGAGTGCTTCGCGGATGTCGTCGAGCGTAGGATTCGGCTTTTTGTGCAGCAGATGGCTGGCGCTCAGAATCATTCCCGGAGTGCAGATGCCGCACTGCGCGCCTCCAGCCTCCAGGAACGCCGCCTGCAGCGCACTTAATTGCGGACCTTCGGCGATGCCCTCGATGGTCGTTAGAATTGCGCCGGCGGCCTGCAGCGCGGGGACGAGGCAGCTGTTCACCAACTGGCCATTGAGCAGGATCGAGCAGGAGCCGCACTCACCTTCTCCGCAACCTTCCTTGGTGCCGGTCAGGCCGAGGTCGTTGCGCAGAACATCCAACAGCCTGTCCATGGGGTAAACGCGAACCGTTTTCGGCTCGCCATTTACGGTGAGAGAAACTTCGCATTTGCGGTCGTTGGAGGAGTCGCTCATCTTTGTTCGGTTCTCAGTTCCCGGTTCTCAGTTCTCAGCAAATCTAGCTCACGTTTCGCGATCATTTTTCTGCCGCGGCAGACAGTGCTTCGAAAATATCTTCCGGGAGGAGTGGAATGGAGTCGAAGCGGGTTCGAAGCGCGTCTTCGATGGCGTTGACGATCGCGGGGGCTGGACCATCCATCGGAAGCTCGCCAATTCCCTTTGCGCCGTGGGCACCGTGAATGTTGCCCATTTCCTCGAAAAAGACGCGGATGGGCGGCAGGTCGGCGGACGTGGGCATGATGTAATTTGTCATTTGACCGTTCTGCATGCGTCCATTTTGCCAAACGACTTTTTCATACAGGGCAAATCCGATTCCCTGGGCAACGCCGCCGGCGATCTGGCCCTGGGCCAGAATCGGATGAAGAACTCTGCCGACTTCCTGGAGGGCCACGAAATCTTTGACCGTCGCGCTGTAGGTGGAGAGGTCGACGGCAACCTCCGCGACATAAACTGCCCATCCGAAAGCGGCGTAGGCCTCGCCGCGATATTTCTGATCGTCCCAGAAAACGCCCTCGGGGGCTTGGTAGCGAGCGAATGAACGGAGCTCGCCGTGGTCCGTAATATATTTTCGGCAGGCGGCGCGAAATTCTGTGGGCGAGTAGGAAGCGCCGAGCGTGCCTTCGGCAATCAGCGTCTGCCGGATTCCTAAAGCGGCCGAGCGCACGAGATTTCCAACGACCATGGCGGTGCGCGAAGCGACGGTGGGCCCGCTATTCGGCACCTGGTTGGTATCCGGCTGCGTGATGCGGACATCTTCATAGGGCAGATTCAGGGCTTCGGCCGCGATCTGGCAGAGCACGGTGTTGGTTCCCTGGCCGAATTCGGTGCTCGAAACCAGCAGGCGCACGCCGCCATCGGCGCATCCTTCGACGCCGACGACGGAAGCCAGATATCGTTCACCGGAGCCGGTAAATCCCGCGCCATGCAGAAAGGCGGCGATGCCGATTCCCTTCTTGACTGGGCTCGCAGGGTTTTGTTGCGCGAAACGGGCTTTCTTGGCGGTGTAGTCGGAGAGTTGCAAGGCTCGATCCAGAAGTTTCCCGAGATCAATTTCTTCGCGGATGGTTTGTTCCGTGGTGGTGGTTTGGCCGGGCTGGAGAAAATTGCGGCGGCGGATTTCTGCCGGAGAGAGTCCGACGGCTTGCGCGATGCGGTCCATGTGGCGCTCCATCGCGAACAGGCTCTGCGGCGCTCCAAAGCCTCGAAAAGCGCCGTGGGGCGGAGTGTTTGTCGCCACAGCTTTGCCGCGAATGCGAACGTTGGGCCAGTAGTAGGGACCGCCCGCGTGGATCGTGCCGCGCGAGAGGACTACGGACGACAAAGTTGCGTAGGCGCCGCCATCGATGGTGAAGTCGATTTCTCCGCCGAGAATTTTGCCGTCTTTGCTCACCGCGGTGCGGTGACGGGTGCGCGAAGGATGACGCTTGGTGGTCGCCGTCATGTCTTCGAGACGGTCATAGATGATTTTGACCGGGCGCCCGGACTTCATGGCCAGGAGCGAGGCATGGCCCGCGATGATCGAGGGATAATCTTCCTTGCCGCCGAACGCGCCTCCCGTCTCCATTTGGACGACGCGAACCTTGTCTTCGGGCAATCCGCATAACGCCATCAGCGCCTTGTGGATGTAGTAAGGACATTGCAGCGAACCCCACAATGTGATTCCCTGCTCCGCATCGAAGGCCGCGATGACGCCGTTGTTTTCGATGTAGAGTTGCTCCTGCGCACCGGTGGAGTACTCGCCTTCGACGATGTAATCGGCCTTGGCCCAGATGCCGTCGACGTCGCCCTTCGCAATTAAGAAGGTTTTAAATATGTTGTCCGTGCCCCAAATTACCTGGGAGCAGCGTTCGCTCTCTTCGATGGTGAAAAGCGGCGGCAGAGGCTCGTATTCGATCACGACTGCGTCGACCGCCTTTCGCACGAGGCGAGGATTCGCGTGCGCCAATAAGAGAATTGGCTCCTCGGGATGATTGACCACTCCCTCGGCCAAGCATGGCTGATCGTCGCCGATGAGAGCGATGCAATTCTTGCCGGGTATGTCTTTTGCGGTGACGATTACAAAATCGCTCCAGTCGAACTGGGGATCGAATGAGATCGTTTTGATCACGCCACGAGGAATCTGGCTGCGAACGGTCGCGCCGTAGAGCATTCCGGGCAAGCTCATGTCGTCGATGTAGCGAGCGGCGCCGGTTACTTTGTCGCGGCCTTCTTTGCGGGGCACCGACTTGCCGATGATGTTCTCTGCTGTCATACAAAATCCAGGATCATGCGAAACCTAGCGGCGAACCTCTCTGTCAACCTCGCGACCTGTTGGCTCTCCGCAAAATTGTCCGCTGCGGAAGACGAGTTGGCCACGCAGATAGGTGGCTCTCACCACTCCCCGCAGCTTTTCTCCCAGATACGGTGATACGGGATAACGATAATACAGACGCTCTTCGGTCACGACGAACTCCGCTTCCGGATCGAAGATCACCAAGTCAGCGTCGTAGCCTTCCGCAATGCGTCCTTTGCGAGCATTGCATCCAGCCAGTCGAGCCGGCTCTTCACACATCCACCGGGCAATGTTGCTCAGCGTGAATCCTCGCCGGCTGGCTTCCGTCCATATCACAGGCAGCGCTATGGAAAGACTCGAAATGCCGCCCCAGGCAGTGCTGAAGTTCCCCTCTTCGAGCCGTTTCATGGCTGGGGGACAGGGCGAGTGATCGGTCGCCACCAGGTCGATGATTCCGTCTTTGAGGCCCTGCCATAACTTCTCGCGATTGTTGCGGCTGCGGATGGGCGGCGCGCACTTGCACAAGGTCGCTCCATCGGGAATCTCTTCGGCACAGAAATGCAGATAGTGCGGACAGGTTTCCACGCTGACGGGAAGACCCTCGGCCCGCGCGGCGCGCAACTCCGCCAGCGCAGAGCTGGCCGAAAGATGGACAATATGCAATCGGAACTTGTACTCGCGGCACAGCGACAGCATCAACAGGATGGCGGTGAGCTCTGCTTCCTCCGGCCGCGATTGCAGATAGGTCGAGTAGCGGCTCCAATCCGCATCTCGCAGATGTTGGGTGGCCTCATCGACGGGTCCGGGAAGCTCGGCGTGGACCAGCAGCGGCAGGCCCGTCCGGGCGACATGAGGCAATGCGGCGCGCAGCTCGGTCTCGGTGACCATGGTGAAACCATCGATTCCGGGATGAATGAGAAAGCACTTGAAACCGGCCACGCCGGCAGCGGCCAGCGCTTCAATCTCGAACTGATTGCCGCTGACTGCTCCGCCCCAGGCTAACCAATCGACCCAGCAGTGCTGGTGCGCGGCTTGGCGCTTAGCAGCGAGCGCGGCGACGGTGGTGGTTGCCGGCAGACAGTTGAGGGGCATATCCACCAGCGTGGTGTAGCCGCCAGATGCAGCGGCTCGGGTTGCGGTCTCAAAACCTTCCCACTCGGTTCGTCCCGGATCGTTGATGTGGACGTGAGAATCGACAAGGCCGGGGAGAATGGCGGACTTTCCGAAGTCGTGGACTGCGAAATTCGCTGGAATCTGGTTGGCGGGAACGAAACCGGCAATCTTTTCTTTGCGCACCAGGACCGCGCCTGGGCGGATTCCATCGGGGGTCACGACGCGTTGGGAAAGAAAAGCCTGCCCGTCCATGTCCGAGGCTATCGCGGAGTGTCGGCTTTTTCAACTTTGGGTGCTGGTGGTAGTGGTGCGGTTTGAAAATTGCCGTCCGTCGGAGGCTAAAGCTGCGGTGAAAATACGATGCCTACGGCGTGGGCGGACGGGCGATTCGCCCGTCCCCACACTGGTCTGCGGTTCGGTCTGGCCGGGCGGGGCGCCCGGCGCTCCACTAAACTGCAAGATTGAGAAGAGCTTGCGTATTTCGCGGCTCCGCTTATACTTCCTTCTTTACCAGCGGCTGCGAAAGAGTCCATGTCGACCGATTTGCGCGCAGATTCAAGCGTGATTGAGAGCGGTGCGCCCTCGACGACTACGCGATGACGGAACCACGCCACATGGACAAGGTTTTCATGGCCCGCGCCATTGAACTGTCGGTCGAGAACGTCCGCTCCGGACGCGGCGGCCCCTTCGGCACCGTCATCGTCAAAGATGGAAACATCATCGCGGAAGCGGCCAATCAAGTCACCACGACGAACGATCCCACGGCGCACGCGGAAGTGGTGGCGATCCGGCAGGCTTGCCAGAAACTTCGCTGCTTCGAACTCAAGGGCTGCGAGCTCTACACGTCCTGCGAACCGTGCCCCATGTGCCTGGGCGCAATCTACTGGGCTCGCATTGACAAAATTTACTTTGGCAACCTGGCCGAGGACGCAGCGAAAATTGGGTTTGACGATTCCGCGATCTACGGGGAGCTCACGCAGCCACACGCACAGCGTGAGATACCCATGATTCAGATGATGCGCGACGAAGCGCAGGCCGCATTTCGAGCGTGGGAAGAAAACCCCGGCAAGATTCTTTACTGAAGTTCTCAGTTCTCGGTTCTCAGTTCTCGGAACCGAGGCTTTATTCGTCATTCAGTGACTGAGCTTTTTACTGAGAACTGGGAGCTTAGAACTGGGAACTACATTGATCGATCGTTACTTCAAACTCGCCGAAAACCACACCACCATTCGACAGGAGATGCTGGGCGGGCTCACTACATTCGTGACCATGGCCTACATCATCGTCGTCAATCCGCAGATCCTGGCGCAAGCGGGAATGCCAGCGGAGGGCGTCGTGTTTGCGACGTGCATTTCGGCTGCCGCCGCGACGCTGGTAATGGGCCTCTATGCCAACTATCCCATCGCGCTGGCGCCGGGAATGTCGCTGAACGCTTACTTCACTTATGCCGTCTGCCTCAACATGCACGTGCCGTGGCAGACAGCGCTGGCAGTGGTTTTCTTTTCGGGCGTGGTGTTTCTGCTGCTGACGGTGACGCGCGTGCGCGAACAGATTGTCGACGGCATGCCGGATTGCCTAAAGCATTCCACGGCTACGGGCATTGGAATGTTCATTGCCTTCGTCGGTCTGCGCAATGCCAAACTCGTGGTCGCGAACCCAGCCACCTTCGTCGGCCTGGGCAACTTCTCCGACAAGGAGGTGCAGACGGCCTGCTTTGGCCTCGTTCTGACCCTCGTCCTAATGACGCGGAAGGTGAATGGCGCAATCCTGATCGGCATCTTTGGAACTACCCTGGTGGGAATTTTGCGAGGCATTTCCCATTGGCCTGCCGCGATTTTTTCGCTCCCGCACCCATCGTCCACTTTTTTGAAGCTGGACTTCCGCGGCGCCATCCATCTGGGCTTCCTCGAAATCATGTTCGCATTTTTGTTCGTCGATCTTTTCGACAATGTGGGCACACTGGTAGGGGTGTGTGAACAGGCGGGATTCGTCAAGAACGGCAAGATTCCGCGGGTGGGCCGGGCGCTGGTGGCGGATGGTGTAGGCACGCTGTTCGGCGCTATCACCGGAACATCCACCGTTACGAGTTACATCGAGAGCGTGGCCGGAGTCGCGGCCGGGGCGCGTACTGGACTGAGCAATGTTGCGGTCGCCGGTCTCTTTCTGATTGCAACCTTCTGCTCGCCGCTGGCTACGGCGATTCCAGCGTATGCCACGGCGCCGGCGCTGATCCTGGTGGGAGCGCTCATGACGCAATCGATTTCGCACATCGAGTGGAGTGAGTTCAGCGAAGCCGTTCCAGCCTTCATCACCATGCTCGCAACACCTTTGACCTTCAGTATCGCGACCGGGATCAGCCTGGGACTGATCGCTTACACGGTGGTAAAAATCGCCGCCGGAAAAATTCGCGAAATTACCGTGTTGATCTGGATTCTCACGGCGCTGTTTATTCTGCGCTACATCTATCTTGCCGTGGCTTAGCGAAGGTCGGGTAGTGGTGCAGTTTCACGATGGAGCCGATGAAATCCTGAACCACCAAGGGCACGAAGGTCACGAAGGCTTTTGGCTTCAGATATTTCCTTCGTGTAGCTTGGCGGCCTTGGTGGCTAACTTTTTCGCAAATTGCACCACTGCCGAAGGTCGCTCGGGCTTTCAGGGGCAAGTGTTACTGGTCGCCGGTTCCGCAGGTGCAGATGCCGCTGCCGCTGCCCAACTGCTGCAGAAAGCCGCACTCATTTGCCAGGATCGTCTCTTCCGCGGCGGTCATCGGAACCATATCGAGCTCTGTTTCCGTGACCTGGTAGTTGCCGCCGCCGGCATTTTGGGGGTTCGTCTCCCACCCGGCAATTTCGCCCGCGGGGGCTAACGAACTCGGATTGCATTGTGGATTCGGCCCGGGGTCGGACGCCACGATTCGGAGGCTCCCGGCTCTAGGTTTTTTCCCGGTCAGAGTATTGGCCGTGAGATCGTTGAGCAAGGAGAGCGTCCGCATCCCGTCATTCGATATCGAGCATCCACAGCACTCGTTCAATTCCTGATTCTGGTCGAATACATAGACCATTGCGCACAGGTTTCCGCCCGTAAGACCCTGATTGGTAAGCCGGATTGTGCCGTCAATCCCTGAATTCTGCGCGGCTATACGAGAGAAGTAGCTCACGCCCATGAGTGGAATTACGGTGACACTCGCTGACGCAGTCAGACCATTGCTTTGGGCCAGTATCGTTGTCGAGCCGAGCTGCCAGCCACTCACCAGTCCCGCGGTGCTTACGCTGGCAATGGAGGGCTCGAGGACACTCCACGCTGCTGTTGCGGTCATGTTCTGGGTTGTTCCATTGCTCAAAGTGGCCGTCGCCAGGAGTTGGCTATTACCGCCCGCGACGATGGACAACGTTGCCGGGATGATGTTCAGTGCGGTTACTACA
>Ga0302326_10007914_pt1 | contig 23542 bp, 19 predicted proteins | sample Palsa_T0_3_FD_202264 | JGI IMG/M metagenome (GOLD analysis project Ga0302326, IMG submission 202264) | Peat permafrost microbial communities from Stordalen Mire near Abisko, Sweden - Palsa_T0_3 | ecosystem: Environmental > Terrestrial > Soil > Palsa > Peat permafrost | place: Sweden: Abisko... | reverse complement strand
CGCCCGGGGCAAGACCGCCGGAGAGGTGCGCGCTGACGTCGACGCGGCCGACGTCATCCTGCTGCTCGGCGCGTTGTCGAGGGTGCCCGAGGCGGAGTGGGACGCCCGGGTGCGGACCCTGGTTGCTGTCATCGTCGACGGTCTGCGCCTTCGCTGAGCCTGCCGCCCGGCGACATGCTCACGTTGACCGCTCCCGCCACCGCGCCGCGAGTTCTTCCGGACCGGCCGCCCGGCCGGGCAGCGGCTCGGCGCAGCGCCCCGTCCCGCTGGGCCCGCTCGTGCACTGCCCTCGCCAGCGCCCCGGCCCGCTGTGCCAGCTCGGTCAGGTCGGGGGTGGGGCTGAACGTCCCCGCCAGCCGCTGGGCGAGGGCCTGGCTGCCGCCGTCGAGGATCCGCGCCAGGCAGTCGGCGTAGACCGTCCACGGGTCGCGGTCGTCCGCCAGCGCCCGCGAGAGCTCTGCCCCGTAGCGGACCAGGCCGTCCCTGGCCAGCTCCCTGGTCAGGTCCTCCTTGCTCGGGTAGCGCCGGTAGAGGGCGCTGATCCCGACCTTGGCCCGGGCGGCGACCGCGGCGACCGGGGCGGTCGGGTCGGCCAGGAAGATCTCGCGGGCCGCGTCCAGGATCTCTACGTCGTTGCGGGCCGCCTCCCGGCCGCCCGGGCGGTGGCCGAGCCGCTGCGCGCGTACGGCGCCTACGCCGCCGCGCTCGCGCCCCGGCCCGCCGACGCCGGCGCGGCCGAGCTGCTGCGCTACCTCGGCCGCGACCCGCAGTGGAGCAGCGCTGCCCCCGGCAGGTGAGCTGCCTTCAGCGTCAGCTCGGGCGCAGCCGTCAGCTCGAGCTCACGCTGAAGTTGCTGAAGCCGAAGGTCTCCGGCGTCGCGTTGGTGGACACGATCTGCGCCCCGTAGGCGACCTGGTTAAGCGTGGAGCCGGCCGGCTGGTAGCCCTGGCTGATCAGCCACTGGAAGAACTGCAGCAGGTTCAGGTCCCCCCCGGTCACGTTGGTGTCGGAGACGAAGGTGATCGGGCCGCCGGCCTCCTGCCACACCGCGTAGGCCTGGCCGTCGAACGTCACCGTCGCCACCTGCGAGCCGGCCGGCGTCTGGCCCTGGTTGGCGGTCCAGATCATCACCTCGTCGCCGCCGGTCCCGGCGGTGCCGTTGAGCCAGATGTCGTAGGCGTCATCGAACTCACCGCTGGCCGGCAGAGTCGAGCCGAAGGTGCTTGTGACCGTGCTGAGCGAGCTGATCTCGGGCGGGGCGGCGAAGTTGTAGGCCGAGTTCGGATAGGTCTTGACGCCGCCGTCATCGTCGGCGACGTTGGCGTCGACGTACCAGTCGCTCGAGGAACAGGCGGACAGGGTCTGCGAGATGCCGCCGCCGCCCGCGTTCCACATGTTGTTGGAGACCGTGTACGCGCCCAGCGTCTCGCTGCCGAAATCGGACGACGTCGTGAACGACGGGTCGGTGCAGGTCGCGCCGCCGGCCGAGGTCGGCGGGGGAGTAACCGGAGTGGAGGCGGGGGCCGAGGCGGTCGGGGTCGCGGTCGGCTGGGAGGGGGAGGCCGTCGGCGACGTGCCGGGAGCAGAGGCCGACGGCGATGACGGCGACGGAGATGACGACGACGATGCGTGGGACGGCGACGGCCCAGCGATCGTGGCCGTCGGCGTGGTGGGCCCCGTCGCGGTGATGGTCTTCTCGATCATGGCGGCGTGCTTACCGCTCGCGGCGGCGTGCCTGGGCACGTACGCCTGGGCGGGCTGGCCGGCCGCGGCGGGGGTGGCCAGCGTGGTCGCCGCCCCCTGGGGCGCGCCCGTCCGGGTGGCCGAGGTCATCGTGCGCGCGCTCTGGCCGGCGGCGCCGTTGAGGGCCGGCTGCGGGCCGGTCGCGTAGAGCAGCCCGACGGCGGCGCCGCCCCCCGCCAGCACGATGGCGGACGCGGTGGCGGCCCGGCGCATCCTCCTCGACGGCGGCTTCCGGTGCCGGGCGTTCGGCCGGCCCCGTCCCGCGCCCGCACGGGCGGCGCCGTACGGGCTGATGCCGTTCCGATACAGCCACGTGTCAGTATCGAGCTCGTTCCGATACGGCCCCGTATCGGGGCCGAAGTCGTTTCGATACGTTCGCGTGTCAGTGTTCATCTGGGGCACTAGCGGGCTCCTGCAGGGGGAAGTCCTCAAGGGGTGGACGTGTCGCCCTACAGGGTGGCACAAGGGGACAGTGATGACCCCCGATAGGGAGAAATCCCCACCGACTGCGGCGTTTGTCACGGGCGTGCGATTATGCCTCCATGGCCCCGATGATCAGGCGTTACGCCGATACTGACCACGACGCCATCTACGACATCTGCGTCCGCACCGCGGCCGCCGGCGGCGACGCGCGCGGTCAGTACAGCACCGACGACCTGATGCCGGACCTGTTCGCGGGCCCCTACGTTTTCCTCGAGCCGAAGTATTCCTTCGTGCTCGATGACGGCGACCGCGCAGTCGGCTACGTGATCGGCACCCCCGATACGGCGGCGTTCGCCCGCGCCTACCGCGACCGGTGGATCCCGCGACTGGCGGACCGCTACCCGGTCCCGCCTGATCCGCCCGCGACGCCGGACGAGCAGATGCTGGCCCTGCACTACTATCCCGAGCGGCTGCTCTGGCCCGGCCTGCCCGAGTACCCGGCCCACCTGCATATCGACCTGCTGCCGCCCTACCAGCGGGCCGGACACGGCCGGGCGCTGATCGACACCTTCTGCGCCGCCGTGGCTGACGCCGGCGCGGCCGGGGTGCACGTCTGCGTGGTCAGTGAGAACACCCCGGCGCTGGCGTTCTACGAGCGCCTCGGCTTCCGCGCCATCGCCGTCGAGGACCCCGGCCCGGTCGTGTACCTGGGCCTAGCCCTGTGACCGGACGGCAAAAGGCCCCCGCCCGGGCACATGCCGGTGCAGGGGCCCAAGGCTCAGGCGCTAGTGGCTCAGGCGCTGTTGGCGCCCTTGGCGTTGGCGCCGTAGCGGCGGCGGAACTGCTCTACCCGCCCGGCGGTGTCGAGCACGCGCGACTGGCCGGTGTAGAACGGGTGGCTCGCCGACGAGACCTCGACGTCGACCACCGGGTAGGTGTTGCCGTCCTCCCACTCGATCGTGCGGTCGCTGACGGCCGTCGACCGGGTGAGGAAGGTGAAGTTCGCGGATCGGTCGCGGAACACGACCGGGTGGTAGTCCGGGTGGATCCCCTGCTTCATGATTACCGGTCCTCTCGGAATTCGACGTGACGACGGGCGACCGGGTCGTACTTGCGAATGACGAGGCGGTCGGGGTCGTTTCTCCGGCTCTTGCTGGTCACGTAGGCGTAGCCAGTCCCAGCGGTCGACCTGAGCTTGATGACGGGACGAAGGGTGCTGTGACTCATGGCCACTGTAACAACCCTCTAATGAAAATCATTCCCGGTAGAGCTGGCGCCGGGCGTGCGGTCAGGCGGCTCTTAACGCGCTGACGGGGAAGGCGTCGGCCGCGTCGACCGGGCTGACGGCGCGGGCGGCGACCTCGGGCGAGGGGTTCGCCCGGTTCGCGGAGCAGCGGTCTTCGGCGTGCTCGACGATGATCATGGTGCCGCCCGGGCCGGCGAAGACCGACCACGTGATTCCCGCCACATCCGCGTGCGCACGGGTCCACCGGGACATGTCCTGCTTGGTGGTGATGTGCGCAATGTCGGTGACCCCGGTGATCACGGCGTCTCTCCTTTGGCTGTTCGGCACGCTACGGGCCGGATGACGGCACGCAGCAGCAGACGCCTGCGTTACAGGCGACCTCAAGGTGGATTCGGCGCAGCAACGCGGCAGACCACGCTCGACCTGGGGGTATCGAATGGTCTAGACCGCTTTGGGCGCATCTAACTAATATCAGATGCTCCTGGGGCTGGCGAACCCCCCTGGGGCTTACGCGCCGCCCGGCTGTCTCGGCTAAACCTCATCTGGGAGAATTTCTCTCGGGGAAGCCGTAACCGACGGGGGTTCCAATGACCGATGACGCCGACCGCGCCGCCATTGCGCTGATCGCGGCCTTCCGGACGCTGGCGGACAGCCTGCCGGGCATGTACGAGAAGCAGGCCGCCCCGGGTGTGACCAGCCTCATGTCCGGCCTGCCGATGGCCACCCTCAACGGCGTGTTCACCGATGCCGCCCGGCCCGACGTGACCGAGATCGACCGGGCCGCCGCGAGCCTGGCGGGGCTGCCGCTGCCCTGGTCGATCCAGTTCCGCGGCGAGCCCGAGCCGGCCGCCGAGCGGGTCGCGGCCCGGTACGGGCTGACCGCCAGGATGACGATCCCGCTGATGCTGTACCGCCCCCCGTCGGACCAGCAGGCGCGGCCGGCCCGCGCGTCGGCCGCCGCCGCCGTCCGCGTCGCCGGGCTGGCCGACCGGGCCGACTACGCCGCCGCCCTGGCGGCCGGCTTCCAGGCCCCGCCGGAGATCATGGCCCCGTTCAGCTCGCCCGAGGCCTTCACCCTGCCGGGCGCGGTCCCGTACCTGGCCCGCGAGGACGGCCAGGTCGCGGCCGTCGGCCTGGGCATCTTCGGCGAAGGGATCGCCGGGATCTTCAACATCGCCACCGTGCCCGCCTACCGCGGGCGAGGCTACGGGCGGGCGGTCAGCAGCCGGATCGTGGCCGACGGCGTCGCCCGCGGGGCCGACCTGGCCTATCTCCAGTCCAGCGAGGACGGCTACCCGCTGTACGAGTCGATGGGCTTCCGCACCGCCGAGACGTGGACCTACCTTTCCTCCGCCGCGGGCGCTTAACCGTCAGGGAACAGGTCGGCCCCCGGCCGCGCCGTGACCGTGGTCAGCACCAGCCCGTCGGCGGCCAGCCAGCGGCCGGTGAAGCCGGTGACCGGCCGGCCCCCGGCCACCGGGCCGTCGACCAGCAGCCGCGCGCGGAAGGTCCCGCCGGCCGGATCGATGGTGACGTCTGCCTCGGTGAAGTCGAGCCAGCGCCGGGCCAGTGGGAACCAGGCCTTGTAGACCGATTCCTTAGCGCTGAACAGGACGCGGTCCCAGCAGACGCCGGGGGCCGCGGCCGCCAGCTCGCCCAGCCGAGCCCGCTCGGCTGGCAGCGACACCTGGTTCAGCACGCCGTCCGGGAGCGTCCCGGCGGGCTCGGCGTCCACCCCGATCGTGAGTACGTCGGCCGCCCGGGCGACGGCCGCGGCCCGGTACCCGGCGCAGTGCGTGATGCTGCCGACGAAGCCGGCCGGCCACTGCGGGGCGCCGCGGTCGCCGCGCAGGATGGCCGCCGGGGGCACGCCGAGCGCGGCCAGCGCGCTGCGGGCGCACGCCCGGGCGGTGGCGAACTCGCGGCGGCGCTGCTCCACCGCCCGGTCCACCAGCGCCTCCTCGGCCGGGAAGAGGGTGCTGCCGGGCGGGTCGCCGAACGCCTCCGAGCAGGAGACGACGGCCGGCAGGATCCGCTCGATCATCCCCGGCGGTGCTTGCGGTGCGACACCACGGCAGCGTATATCGATGAGAGTCGCCCGGGTCCGTTCGAGATCAAAAGATTTTATATCGAACGGACCGGGGCGACTCTTTTCAGCGAGCCAGGGCGCCCATCGGGTCCCAGGCCGGCAGCACGATGGGCTCGGCCTCGAGCGCCGCCTGCAGTTCGGCCGGGAGGGCGCTCTTGCGGGCGGCGATCTCGAACACGTACTGGCCGAACCAGGAGTCGTTCATCGTGTAGAAGCCGTCCTTGCCGCGGTCGGCCCCCCAGCTGTTCTCCACCCGCCAGCGCCGGGTCGCCCCGTCGAGGACGTCGACCCCGGTGAACAGCATCGCGTGCGTCATCGCGGACTCGTGGTAGGCGAGCCGAGCCGTCTTGTCGAGGCCGAACGACGCGTCGTAGAGGGCCGGCAGGTCGTAGAGCTCGGCGTCCCAGAACGCGTAGTCGTTGCTCATCATCTGGCCCACGTCGCAGCCGAACCAGACCGGCTCGCCGCCCTGGATGGCGGCGGCGGCGACGTCCTTGATGACCTGCACGTCCACGTTCAGGTAGGTCACCGGCGGGCCGCCGATGACGTTGCCGAGGTACTCGACGGTGAAGGTGCGGCCGATCGGGCTGGACGGCCGGGGGTCGTTGACCAGGCAGACGTAGTCGCTGACGGGCAGGTCGACGTACTTGGCGGCGAACTCCTGGGGGGTGAGGACGCCGTCCCGGTGGAACTTCTTGTCCTTGTCGGTCCACTGCCAGTCGAAGCGCTCGGGCGGGGTGCCGAGGTGGATGCAGAGGATTCGGTAGATGACCTCCAGGACCCCGGCCTTGGCCGCGCGGGCGGCCTCAAGGCCGTCGGCCGTCGCCGCCCGGACCTCCCGCGCGCCCTGGCGCAGCTGGTAGCGCAGCATCGAGTTCATCCGGGCGGTGTTCGACGAGCTCTGCGTCTCCGGCATGTAGCCCTTGGGGACCAGGCCGTGCTTGGCCACCAGGGCGGCGAACATGTTCCACTGGCCGCCGTCGCCCGCCACCGTCTCAAGCAGGAAGGCGACCGTGCGGTCGTCGAGGTCGCGGCCCGCGGTCTCGATGATCGCCTCGAGGAAGTAATTGGCGCGCTCGAGCTTGTCCCAGAACATCGCGTAGTTCTGCGAGAACTCGAAGTCCTTGAGCCCGGTCTCGCGCATGACCCCGACCCGGAGCAGGTTCAGCCCCGCGAACAGCCAGCAGCGGCCGCTCCGCTCCTGGTTGGTGACCTTCCAGTCGTCCAGCGTGGTCGACAGCGAGTGATCGATGCTGTTGACGATCTCCCGGTTGATGGCGACGTCGTCGACGGTCACCCGGGTCACGGCGTTCTGGGCGAGCCGATACGTCGGGCTGGCCGAGAAATCCTTCCGCAGTCGTTCTAGATCAGCGGCAGCAAGTGTTCCGTCCATGGCAGCGCCCCTTCGCGTCGTAGTCCTGGCCCAATCACCAGGTTAAGCGCCCGCGGCGAGTTGTGGCGGTTTGCGCCCGGCCGGCCCGGGCGCGCCGAACACGCCCGACCCTGCCTCGCCCGGCCGGTGCACGGCGTGTTCAGATGGGGGTAACGCTGATCGATCGCACTCGACGGGAGCCCAGCCCATGACCACGACGCACTCTGCCTCCACGATCGGCCTCGATACCGTCGCGGACCTGGCCGCCCAGCTCCGGGTTGACTCGATTCGCTCCTCGACCAGCGCCGGATCCGGTCATCCGACGTCGAGCATGTCGGCCGCCGACTTGCTCGCGGTGCTGATGACCCGGCACCTGCACTACGACTGGGATCAGCCCCGGCTGCCGGTCAACGACCACCTGATCTTCTCCAAGGGGCACGCCTCCCCGCTGCTGTACTCGGTGTTCAAGGCGGCCGGGGTGGTGTCGGAAGAGGAGCTGATGACCGGCTACCGGCGCTTCGGCCAGCGGCTGGAGGGCCACCCGACGCCGATCCTGCCGTGGGTCGACGTCGCCACCGGCTCGCTCGGCCAGGGGCTGCCCGACGGCGTCGGGGTCGCGCTGGCGGGCAAGTACCTGGACCGGCTGCCGTACCGGGTCTGGGTGCTGTGCGGCGACAGCGAGCTGGCCGAGGGCTCCTTCTGGGAGGCGTTCGACAAGGGCTCCTACTATCAGCTGCCGAACCTGATCGCGATCGCGGACATCAACCGGCTCGGCCAGCGCGGCCAGACCGACCTCGGCTGGGACCTGCCGGAGTACGCCCGGCGGATGGAGGCGTTCGGCGCCCGGGTGCTGTCCGTCGACGGTCACGACCTCGCCGCCATCGACAAGGCGATGACTGTCGCCACCGACGGCGCCGGCAGCCAGCCCACGGTCATCCTGGCCAAGACGATCAAGGGCAAGGGCTTCTCCGAGGTCGAGAACAAGAACGGCTGGCACGGCAAGCCGTTCCCGCAGGACATGGCCGACCGGGCGATCGCCGAGCTCGGCGGGGTGCGCAACCTGGTGCTCCGCGGCCCCAAGCCGGCCCCCGCCGAGCCCGGCCCGGTGCCGGACAAGCCCAGCACGGTCGCCCAGCCGCCGGAGCCGCCGGCCACGCCCAGCGGCGCGACGCCGGTGTACGAGGTCGGGGCGACGATCGCGACCAGGAAGGCCTACGGCGACGCGCTGGTCGCCCTCGGCGCACGGGATCCCCAGGTGGTCGCGCTGGACGGCGAGGTCAGCAACTCGACCTTCGCCGACGAGTTCGCGCACGTCTACCCGGATCGCTACTTCGAGATGTTCATCGCCGAGCAGCAGCTGGTGGCCGCGGCGACCGGGCTGGCCGTGCGCGGGTACCGCGCGTTCGGCTCCACCTTCGCCGCCTTCTTCACCCGCGCCTACGACTTCATCCGGATGGGCGCGATCTCCGGCGTCGACCTGCGGCTGGCGGGCTCGCACGCGGGGGTGGAGATCGGCGCCGACGGCCCATCGCAGATGGCGCTGGAGGACCTGGCGATGATGCGGGCCGTGCACGGGTCGACCGTGCTCTACCCGAGCGACGGCACCAGCACGGCCGCGCTGGTCGACGCCATGGCCCAGACGTCGGGGATCAGCTACCTGCGGACCACCCGCGGCGGCTTCCCCGGCCTCTACCCGGCCGGCGAGAAGTTCCCCATCGGCGGCTCCAAGCTGATCCGCTCGAGCGACAGCGACCAGGTCACCCTGGTCGGGGCGGGCGTGACCCTGCACGAGGCGCTGCGCGCGGCCGAGATCCTGCACGGCGAGGGCATCGCCGCGCGGGTCATCGACCTCTACTCGGTCAAGCCGATCGACACCGCGACGCTGGTCGCGGCGGCGGCGGCCACCGGCGGGCGGATCGTGACCGCGGAGGACCACCACCCCGAGGGCGGGCTCGGCGCCGCCGTCGCCGACGCGCTGCTCGCGGCCGGGCAGCAGAACCTGCACCTGACCCGGCTGGCGGTCAGCGGGATGCCGGGCTCGGGCACCGGCGACGAGCTGCTCGCGTGGGCCGGGATCGACGCCGACCACATCGCCGCCGCCGCCCGCACGCTGATCGGCGGCTAATCGCTGCCCGGCGGCCTGACCGTTGTTATAACACCGCCCGTGGTTGGGCGCCGCGGCCGGAGTTTCCGCGCCGTCGGCCTACATGCTTACGAGGATGTGGCGGCGCGACGCCCGAACCTAGTGTGACCTGCATGACTCAGCGCGCTTCCTCGAGATCAGCCCTGTCCGCGGTGCTCCTCGCGGCCGGCATCGTCACCCTGGCGGGCTGCGGCGGGTCTGCTCCGTCCGCGAGCGTCGCTCAGCCGGCCGCCGGGATGACGACCGCCGCCACCGCCGCCACCGCCGCGGCCGCGGCCGCGGCCGCGGCGGCCGCCGCCACCGCCGGAGCCACGGCGGCGACCTGCCCGACCGCGGCCGCGGTCAGCGCCGCGGCCGGCGTTACCTACGCGTCGCTGCAGGTGTCGCCGCCGAGCTCGGGCTTTCCCCAGACCGTGTGCAACTACAGCGGCACCAACGAGGCGCTGACGGTGGGGTTGTACCCGGCCGGCACAACCCTCTCGTCGCTCACCTCGGTGGCGACCGGGACCCTGACCTCGGTGTCCGGGCTGGGCAGCCAGGCCGACTCCACCACCACGCCCGCCTCGGCCGTGTACGTGTTCCGCTCATCGGGCGCTTTCAGCGTCGTCGACGGAAGCGATCTGCTGCACGTGAGCCAGGTCGAGGCGGTGGCCAAGGTGGTCCTCGCAGGCTGACCGGGAGCGCGTCGCCCCGCCGCTTCGCCCCCGCAAGGCCCGCGACGACGGCTCCTACCGCCTGGCGCCCCGCCTGCCCGCTGTCGCGGCCAGGCCTCCGGCACCATCAACGCCTGGCAGTGGCCCGGGGTGGCGCTTGCCGAGGGTCTTCAGGACCGCGGTGACAGCGGAACTGCCGGGACGCGGTGAGGCCCTTAACTAACGGCCTTGCCGCTAGCCCGCGGCCGGGAGAACCGGCTGCACGCCGGCCGCGTGGCGGCGGGCGAGCGCCCGGTAGGTGGCCGGGTTGTTCTCGACCCACATCCTCGCCCCGGGCGTCAGCTCGCCCACGATCCTGGCCGGCACCCCGGCCGCGAGCATGCCGTCGGGGATGGTGAGGCCGGGCGGGACGGTGGCGCCCGCGGCGACGAGGGCGCGTCGTCCGATCACCGCGCCGTCCAGCACCGTGGCGCCGTTGCCGATCAGCGCCTCCGCCCCGATGGTGCAGCCGTGCACCACGCACAGGTGGCCGATGGTCGCGCCCTCGCCGACCTCGGTGACCGGATCGGGCCCGCCGTGCAGCACCGACCCGTCCTGCACGTTGGCGCCCCGCCGCACCACGATCGGGCCGAAATCGGCCCGCAGCACCGCCCCGTACCAGATCGAGGCCTCCGCCTCCACCGTGACGTCGCCGACCAGGGTCGCGGTCGGCGCGATCCACGCGGACGGGCTGACGTCGGGCTCGCGGCCCTCAAAGGAAAAAAGTGGCATCAGGCAATGATGCACCGCAGCCGTTGCTGGTTGGCGGTGGCGGGCCGGCTGAGCTCCCGTTGCGGGCGATGACAGAATGTGACAGATGTGTCTCTCTATGTGGGAGCGACGCCAACGGAATCAGACAGGAGCAATATGCCGAAGCCTACGATCGTCCTTGTCCACGGTGCCTGGGCAGACGGATCGAGCTGGAACGCCGTATCGACCGAGCTCCAGGGACAAGGTTTCACGGTTCTCACTCCGCCCAACCTGCTGCACGGAGTGGCGAGCGATGCCGCGTACGTCGCCTCGTTTCTAGCGCAGCGCACGACCGGTCCGGTCGTCTTGGTCGGCCACTCCTACGGCGGCGTGGTGATCACGAACGCAGGAACGAAGGGCGGCGACGTCAAGGCGCTCGTGTACGTTGACGCGTTCATCCCCGACGAAGGCGAGACCGTCTTCCAGATCCTCGGCGGCTCCGGTTCCGCGGTGGACGTTCCTGACCCGACCGCCGTTTTCGATATCACCGGGTACCCCGGTGCCCCGCAGGGGGACGCCGAGGCGTTCCTGAAGCCGTCGACGGTCCACAACTCCTTCGCGCAAGACCTGCCCGAGGCGGACCGCTGGCTGATCGCCGCAAGTCAGCGCCCCATCACCCTCGGCGCGAACACCGCTCCCACGGAAACCGCCGCCTGGAAGACCATTCCAAGCTGGACCGTGATCGGAACCGAGGATCGGGTCATCCCGCCCGCCACCCAACGCAGCATGGCGGAGCGGGCGGGTTCGACGATCACGGAAACCGCAGGTTCGCACGTGTCAATGGTGTCCCACCCGAAGGCGGCGATCGCCGCCATCCTGGCGGCCGTCGACGCCATCGGCGGCTAGCGTGGCTTTTCCGTAGTTTCCTCGTCCTGAGCCCGACATGACGTGTTCACCCCGAGGCGGCCTTTTGCGCGCAGACTAACAACTTATGACTGACTCGGACAATTCACGCAACAACGCGCACGGCGCAGCCGGATCCCCCTGGCAGCCAGGCCAGCCGGTCGTGCCGGGCGTCACCCGACGTCGTTTCCTGACCTACACCGCGCTCGGCACCGCCGCGGCGGCGGCGGCCGGCGTCACCGGCGGTATCGCCGACGCCAGCGTTCGCGGCGGCTCGGCGGCGGCCAAGTCGCTGCCCAAGGGCTGGACCGGGACGATCGCCGACGTCAAGCACGTGGTGATCCTGATGCAGGAGAACCGGTCGTTCGACCACTACTTCGGCGCCCTCTCCGGCGTCCGCGGCTTCGGCGACAAGCAGGCCCTGTCCTACCAGAACGGGACCAGCATCTTCCAGCAGCCCGACGCGACCAGGACCGACCTCGGGTACCTGCTGCCCTACAACCTGACCGACCAGGTCGACGGCGACCTCGACCACTCGTGGGACGGCGACCACGAGGCGCGCAACGGCGGGCTCTGGAACAACTGGGTGGCGGCCAAGTCGGAAGAGACGATGGGCTACTTCACCAGGAACGAGATCCCGTTCCAGTACGCGGTGGCCGACGCTTTCACCATCTGTGACGGCTACCACCAGGGCATCATGGCGCCCACCAGCCCCAACCGGATGTACTTCTGGACCGGGACGTCGTCCGGCTGGACCAGCAACCCGAACGACTACGAGGTCGACTTCGGCTCCGACGCCGGCACGGCCGAGGTCACCACCTACCCCGAGCTGCTGCAGAAGGCCGGGGTCGACTGGCAGGTGTACACCAACGACCAGGTCGGCGACAGCGGGAGCTACCCCGATTTCTTCCTCGGCGACTACGGCGACAACCCGCTCTGGTTCTACCAGCAGTACAACAGCAGCAACAGCCGCAACGGCGGGACCAGCGAGCTGGCCGACCGCGGCGCGGTCACGCCCTGGCAGACCGACGCGGGGGCGCCGCCGCTCAACCAGGCCCACGCCGCCTACGTGCTGTCCTCGTTCATCAACGACGTCAAGAACAACACCCTTCCGCAGGTGTCGTGGATCGTCGCCCCGGCCGGCTACTGCGAGCACCCGTCCTACACCCCCGACTACGGCGCCCACTACGTCAACACCGTGCTGCAGACGCTGATGTCCGACCCCGAGCTGTGGAAGAACACGGCCCTGTTCATCACCTACGACGAGCACGACGGGTTCTTCGACCACCAGCTCCCGCCGTTCCCGGAGCCGACCGTCACCGACGAGTACATCGACGGGCTCCCGATCGGTCCCGGCACCCGGGTCCCGATGCTGGTCTGCTCGCCGTGGACCCGTGGCGGCTACGTGGACTCCAACGTCTACAACCACACCTCGATGCTCGAGTTCCTGGCCGCCTGGACCGGGGTGAAGCCGGCCAACGTCACCCCCTGGCGGGCGTCGGTGACCGGCGACCTGACCGCCGCGTTCGACTTCACGCACCCGGACTTCTCGATCCCGGCCAACATCCCGACCCTCGAGCAGACCTGGGCGCTGACCCAGCTGACGGGCGGATCGACGACGCCGCCGGCCGAGGGCGACCAGCGGATGCCGGCCCAGGAGCCCGGCTCCCGCCCGCACCGCCCCACCCTCCACCAGCCCTTCGCCGACGTGACCGTGGACCGCCGCAGCAGCGAGGTCACCGCCACCCTGACCAACACCGGCACGGTCGGCGTCTCCTTCGCGGTCTACCCCGACGCCGTCCTCGCCGCCGCCCCCACGCCGGTCACGGTGCTGCCGTCGAAGTCCGGCGGCTACGTCTGGGATGCGGCGGCGACGGCCGGGAAGTACGCCTTCTCCGTCTACGGCCCGGACGGGTTCCTGACCAGCTTCGCCGGCGCGGTCGTGCCGGCCGGACTGGACGCCGGCCAGGTCCCGGTCGTCACCGCCGCACCGCGGCGCGGCGAGACCGCGACGGTCGAGCTCGCCCTCGCCAACGAGGGCAGGGAGACGATCGTCTACACGCTCACCCGCAACGACTACGAGGGCAGCACCCGGACCGTCACCGTGAAGTCCGGCGGCGTCAAGGCCGTCAGCTGGCCCACCAGCCACGACGGCTACTACGACGTGGTGATCACCGCCAACACCGCCGACGGCTTCCGCCGGCGTTACGCCGGCCGGATCGCGTAGCCGGCGACGGCGAGCTGGCTCCTCAATCGCCCCGGGGTGGACAATGACGGGGTGATTGAGGAGCTCATCGCCCGGATGGCGGCCCAGCTCGAATCGCTCCAGGCGGCCGGCGACCAGCGCCGGCACTTCCACGCGACGTACCAGCGGACCACGATCGCGGTCGCCGGCCGGATCCGGGCGGGCGGCTTCGACGACCCCGAATGGGTCGAGCGGTGGGATGTCGCGTTCGCCGACCTGTACCTGGACGCGCTCAGGGACGGGCTGGCCGGGCGTCGCCCGCCGGGGCCGTGGGCAGTCGCGTTCGGCGCCCCAGCCGACCTGCCGCCGGTCCGCCACGTGCTGCTCGGCATGAACGCGCACATCAACTACGACCTGCCGCAGGCCCTGCTGGCGGTGATCACCGACGAGGAGTTCGCGGACCCGGCGCTGCTGGCCCGGCGCGAGTCCGATCACCGGGCCATCGACGAGGTGCTCGCCTCCCGCGTCGGCGCCGAAGGCGACGAGCTGGCCGGCGTGTCCGGCCCGGTCTCCCGGCTCGACCGCCTGCTCGCGCCGCTCAACCGCCGGGCTACCCGGCGTTTTCTGCGCGAGGCGCGGGAGAAGGTGTGGGCCAACGCCGTCGTGCTCAGCCGGGCCCGCGCGAGCGGGCCGACGGCGTACGCGAGCGTGCTCGATCAGCTGGCGGAGCTGAGCGCCGCCAAGGTAACGGCCCTGCAGGCGCCCGGCCAGGTGCTGCTGAAACTAGCGGCCACCGGGTTCGGCGTCCGGCTGAATGATTAAGCAGCCGTCTATGTTTGCGCGCGCCTATTTGCTGTGCCGATTGGTTGCTCTATGGTCGGTGGGTCGAGTTTCTTACCTGACCTGGAGGGACACGTGCGCAGAGGGAAAGTCACCGCGCTGGCGGTGAGCGCGGCCGCGTTGTCGGTCGGCGTCGCCGCCGCCGTCGGGCCGGCCGGATCCGCCGCGGCCACGTCCGCTGCGGCGGCCGCGTCGACGGTCGCCATCAGCCCCAGCGTGGTCCACCCGATGGGCGTCATGTCGACCCCGTCGCAGGCGAACTGCCTGAAATACGGCTCTTACCGCTGCCTCACTCCCGGCCAGGTCGAGGACGCGTACAACCTCCCTCCGCTCTACCACCACGGCGTCACCGGCAAGGGCGAGACGATCGTGATCGTCGACTCGTTCGGCTCGCCGACGATCAAGCACGACCTGGGCGTCTTCGACAAGCAGTTCGGCCTGCCCGCGCCGCCCTCGCTCAAGGTCATCACCCCGTCGGGGAAGATCCCGAAGTGGAATAAGAACAACTCCGACATGACCGGCTGGGGCGGCGAGACCACCCTTGACGTGGAGTACGCGCACGCCATCGCTCCCGGCGCGAACATCCTGCTGGTCGAGACGCCGGTGTCGGAGACGGAAGGCGTGACCGGCTTCCCGCAGATCGTCGAGGCCGAGAACTACGTGCTCAAGCACCACCTCGGCGATGTCATCAGCCAGAGCTTCAGCGCCACCGAGCAGACCTTCAGCGGCGGCCTCGCCCAGATCAACAAGTACCACCTGCGCTCCGCCTACCAGACGGCGGCGAAGGAGAAGAACGGCCCGACCGTGCTGGCCGCCTCCGGCGACAGCGGCGTGGCCGACGTGGAGCTGAACGGCTCGACTTACTACACCCACCGGGTGACGTCCTGGCCGGACAGTGACCCGCTGGTCACCGGGGTCGGCGGCACCGAGCTGGTGGCGGGCAAGCACGGCACGTTCACGTCGGTGGCGTGGAACGACACCTATAACAAGAACCTCGGCGACGGCACCGTCCCGTACGCGACCGGCGGCGGCCTGTCGATGCTGTTCAAGCGCCCGCCCTACCAGAACGGGGTCAAGAACGTGGTCGGCGCCGCCCGCGGCGTGCCGGACGTGTCGATGAGCGGTTCCTGCAGCGCCCCGGTGTTCACCTACCAGAGCTTCCCGCAGGCGGGCACCCCGGCCGGCTGGTACCCGACCTGCGGTACCAGCGAGGCGACGCCGGAGTTCGCCGGCATCGTCGCGCTGGCCGACCAGGTGGCCGGGCACGCGCTCGGCGTCATCAACCCGACGCTGTACAGGCTGTCGTCCGAGCACGCCCGCGGCGTCGTTCCCGTCACCTCGGGCGACAACACCGTGACCTTCGTCCAGAACAAGAAGACCTACACGATCAAGGGCTTCCCGGCCCGGGCCGGCTACAGCCTCGACGATGGCGTCGGCACCGTCAACGCCTGGTACCTGGCCTACGAGTTGGCCGGTAAGACCCCGCCGAAGTAGCATTCCCGACCAGACGCGGTGGCCCCGGCGAGCGGACTGGCCGGGGCCCGACCTGGAGGGACACGTGCGCAGAGGGAAAGCCGCGGCGCTGACGGCAGCCGCCGCCGCGCTTGCCGTCGGCGCGATGACCATCACCGGGTGCGGCGGACCGGCCGGCGCCAAGGCGATCGAGCCGGGCGCGATCCACCCGGCCGCGGTCCTGCCGACGCCGTCGCAGGCGCACTGCACGGCCGCCTTCTCTTCCCGCTGCCTCACCCCGGAGCAGCTGGAGAGCGCGTACAACCTCGGCCCGCTGTACCAGCGCGGCGTCACCGGCAAGGGCGAGACGATCGTGATCGTCGACGCGTTCGGCTCACCCACGATCAAGCACGACCTGGCCGTCTTCGACAAGCAGTTCGGGCTGCCCGCGCCGCCGTCGTTCACGATCATCGCCCCGGCCGGGAAGCTCCCGGCCTGGAAGCCCAGCGACTCCGACATGACCGGCTGGGGCGGCGAGACCACCCTTGACGTGGAGTACGCGCACGCCATCGCCCCCGGCGCGAACATCCTGCTGGCCGAGACGCCGGTATCGGAGACCGAGGGCGTGACCGGCTTCCCGCAGATCGTCGAGGCCGAGAACTACGTGCTCAAGCGCCACCTCGCAGATGTCATCAGCCAGAGCTTCGAGGCAACCGAGCAGACCTTCTCCGGGCTCGCCCAGATCAACGCCTACCACCTGCGGGCCGCCTACCAGCAGGCGGCGGGGGAGAAGGACGGCCCCACGGTGCTGGCCGCCGCCGGCGACACCGGGGCGGCCGACATGGAGCTGAACGGCTCGACCTACTACACCGACCCGGTGACCTCCTGGCCGGACAGCGACCCGCTGGTCACCGGCGTCGGCGGCACCGAGCTGGTGGCGGGCAAGGACAGCACGTTCACGTCGGTGGCGTGGAACGACACCTATAGCAAGCACATCGGCGGCGGCACCACCCCGTACGCGACCGGCGGCGGCCTGTCGGTGCTGTTCAGCCGCCCGTCCTACCAGAACGGGGTCAAGAACGTGGTCGGCGCCGCCCGCGGCGTGCCCGACGTCTCGATGAACGCCGCCTGCTCCAGCCCGGTGTTCACCTACCAGAGCTTCCCGGAGGCCGACACCGCGGCCGGCTGGTACCCGGACTGCGGCACCAGCGAGGCGACACCGGAGTTCGCCGGCATCGTCGCGCTGGCCGACCAGATCGCCGGGCACGCCCTCGGCGTCATCAACCCCACGCTGTACAAGCTGGCGGCCGAGCACGCGCCCGGCATCGTGCCCGTCACCGCGGGCAACAACACCGTGACCTTCGACCAGGACAGCACCACCTACACGGTCAAGGGCTTCCACGCCCAGGCCGGCTACAGCCTGGTCGACGGCGTCGGCACCGTCAACGGCTGGTACCTCGCCTACGAGCTGGCAGGCCAGACCCCGCCGAGTTAAGGCTGCTGTCGCGGGGCGAGCCGTTCGAGCAGGCGGGTTCTCACCTCGGGCCACTCGTTCTCGAGGACGCTGTAGACGACGGTGTCGCGGAAGCTGCCGTCCTCGCGCTTCATATGCCGACGCAGCACGCCCTCGCGGATCGCTCCCAGCCGGGCGATCGCCGCCTGGGAGCGGGTGTTGAGCCGGTCGGTCTGGATTTTGACCCGGCCGAACCCGCGGTCATCGAAGCAGTGCGCCAGCAGGAGCATCTTCGCTTCGGGGTTGACCTGGGTGCCCCACCAGCGGGGCCCGTACAGCGTTCCGCCGATGTGGGTGCTCTCGTTGCGCAGGTCGATCTCGGACAGTCCCGAGGTTCCCACCAGGGTGCCCGCCGGGCCGAGGTCGCTGTCGGCCGCGAGCCGGATCGCGTAGCGGATCTTGCCTGCGGTCGCGCCGAACGTCGCCCGCGCCAGCTCCGTCGCATCGGCCGGGGACGACGGGCGCCGGTGCATGACGTATCCGTGCTCGTACACGCGCGGGTCGCCGAGAAGCGCCCCCAGCTCGCCGAAATCAGCGTCTCCGATCGCGTCCAGCCGGACCCACCGGCCGGCGAGCGTCCTTCCGTCCGGCTCTGTTATCTCTCTCGCCACGGGAGTGTTGGATAGTGCCATGTCAGAGAAGGTACGCGCGAAGCGGACTTGCTCAAAGAGCCACTTTCGGGAAGTTTCCAGTGACCACTAGGCCCAAGGCTGCTGGCCGGCTCAGACGAAGGCGCCCAGGCCGGTGATGGCGCGGCCGACGATGAGCGTGTTGATCTCGCGGGTGCCCTCGTAGGAGTAGATCGCCTCCGCGTCCGCGACGAACCGGCCGACCTGGTTCTCGAGCAGGATGCCGTTGCCGCCGAGCAGCTCGCGGGCGTAGCCGACGGTCTCCCGCATCCGGACCGTGCAGAACGCCTTGGCCAGCGCCGAATGGTGGTCTTTGGCCTTGCCCTGGTCCTGCAGCTGCGACAGCCGGACGCACAGGCAGGCCGAGGCGGTGACGTTGGACAGCATCTTGACCAGCAGGTCCTGCACGAGCTGGAAGCCGGCGATCGGCCGGCCGAACTGCTGCCGCTGCCCGGCGTAGGCGAGCGCGTGCTCGTAGGCGCCGCGAGCGCAGCCGGTCGCCTGCCAGGCCACGCCGGCCCGGGTCAGCCGCAGCACCTTGGCGGTGTCGCGGAACGAGTTGGCCCGCTGCAGCCGGTTGTCCTCGTGCACGCGCACGTTGTCCAGGGTGATCTGCGCGTTCTGCACCACCCGGAGGGCGATCTTGTCGTGCATCTTGACCGGCGTGAAGCCCTCGGTCCCGGCCTCGACGACGAACCCCTTGACCTGGTCGTCGGCCACGTCGCGAGCCCACACGATGATCAGGTCGGCGAAGGTCGCGTTGCCGATCCATTTCTTCTGCCCGTTCAGCACCCACACGTCGCCGTCGCGCCGCGCGGTGGTGGTGAGCCCCCCGGCCACGCCGGAACCGACGTCCGGCTCGGTCAGCGCGAACGCGCCGATCTGCTCCATCCGGGCCATCGGCGGCAGCCAGCGCTGCTTCTGCTCCTCGGACCCGCACAGGTAGATCGAGCCCATCGCCAGGCCGCCGTGCACGCCCATGAAGGTCGCGATCGAGCAGTCGACCCGCGCCAGCTCCAGCGCGATCATCCCGTCGAGCAGGCTGTTGCCGCCCGGGCAGTCGTAGCCCTCGCAGGCCAGCCCGGCGATGCCGAGCCCGGCCAGGCCCGGCAGCAGGTCGGTCGGGAACTCCTCCCTGATCCAGTACTGATCGATAACCGGCGCGACCGACTTCTCCATGAAGTCGCGCACCGCCATGACCCGGCCCAGGCCGTCCTCGTCAAGCAGCGCTTCCAGCGAGTAGAAATCAGCGTCGACATCTGGCTCCATGCCCGGATCCTTTCCCGGTTCTTCCGGTCTATGCGGACGCAACCAGGCTCGAGCCGCGGACCGTTCGATCCAGTGCTTGTGAGTTTCTGAACTTCCTAGCTTGATGCCCTGAAACCGAGCACCGGCAGGGTTGAGGCGACGACGCCGATGAGCGCGCTCGCGCCGGTGATGGCGCCGATCAGCAGCCACGGAACGACGATCGGGGTGGACCCGGCCGCGCGGGCGAAGGCCACCCACAGCCCGCCCAGGACCAGGCCGGAAATCGCGGCCGAGGCGGCAACCGCGGCGAACGTGAGCGCCAGGGACTCGGCGGTGAGGATCCAGGCGATCTGACGGCGGGTCGCGCCGGTCAGCCGCAGCAGCGCGAGCTCGGGCCGGCGGCCGCTGGTCGACATCAGGGAGGTGCTGGCGATGCCGATCGCGCTGTAGGCGATCGCGATGCCGAGCAGCAGCTCCAGGCCCACCTGGTTCTGCTCGTTCTGCTGATCGGCGACGGCCGCGGACCACCGGGACGCAGGCACCACCCGGTCGTCCGCCTGCCGGGCGACGGTCTGCAGCGCGCCGACCGCGGCCCCGGCCGCGTCGCCGTCCAGCCGCACGTAGACGACGCTCGGCATGGCGTCGCCGGCGTTGCCCGCGGTCACCACCAGGCTGACCCCCGACCGGCTGGGGGCGAGAATCGCGACGACCCGCAACGAGACCGGGGTGCCGTCGGGCCGCCAGAGGCTCATGGTGGCGCCGAGATGCTCGTGCCAGGACGTGTCGACGGCGATCGTGCGCGCGTCCAGATCGGCCAGGGAACCCTCGCGGACCGGGAGGGTCAGCGCGGGGGAGGCACGGTCGATGCCGATGGCGGCGAACGGGATCGGCATCGGGGCCTCGAAGTGGAACCGGGTGATGGCCGGCTCGTGCGCGAGCAGGCTGGTCTGGGTCACGGCGGTCGCGTCGAGGCCGCCGATGGCGTCGATCCGGTCGACCAGCGCCGTGGTCAGGCCCGGCGTCCCCGCCGCCGGGAGGACCACGTAGTCGGCCGCGCTGGCCTGCTCGTGCAGGCCGGCGTCGGCGGCCGCGTTGGCGGTGTCGCTGCTGCCCAGGATCGAGACCGACAGGCCGACGATGATCAGCGCCGGCACCACGGCGGCGGCGGCGCGACCGGGACCGGTGCGGATGTCGGCCCGGATCAGCATCCCGGCCGTGCCGCCGCCGAACGGCCGGGTCAGCGGGCCGACCAGGAACGGGGCGAGCAGCACGGCCCCGGCGACCAGGAGCAGCACGATCATCGCCTCGGTCTTGGCGTCGCTGGTGGCCGACGGGAACAGCACCGCCACCGCGGCCAGCGTCGCGATCCCGGCGACCAGGCAGCCGAGGCCGCCGAAGAGCCGGGCCGGGCCGATGCGGGACGGCTCGACAGCCGCCTCGCGCAGCGCCTCGGTCGGCCGGATCAGGCCGGCTCGGCGGGCCGCGACCAGCACCGACACGACCGCGACGGCGACCCCGGCCAGGAACGCGATGGCCAGCGCGGGCGCCGAGCCCGCGGTCAACTGCACGCTGAACCAGGCCGGGGACAGGCCCTGGCCCGCGATCCAGCGCGCGAGCAGCGGCGCCCAGACCACGCCGAGCAGGCAGCCGAGGGCCGAGCCGGCCACCCCGACCAGGGCCGCCTCCGCTCGCACCATCCGCGCGACCTGCCGCGGCGTCGCGCCGATGGTGCGGAGCAGCGCCAGGTCACGGCGGCGCTGCGCGACCGAAAGCCCGAAGGCGGAGGCGATCACGGCGATGGCGACGAAGGCGGAGATCGCGGCGGCGACATCGAGGAAGGTGGTCAGGCCGGCCAGCTCGGCCTCGTCCTGCACGGCGTCGGGGTCGGCCTGATGCCGCGCCGCGCCGGTCAGCACCTGCAGCCCGGGCAGCGCGGCCGCGCGCCTCGCGGTCGCCGGATCGTCGGTCACCAGCGCGTCGACCCCGGGCGAGAGCCGGGCCGCCTCCGCGTCGGTGAAGAAGATCGGCTGCTCGCCAGTCCGCGGCGGCACGGTTCCGACGATCGTGACGGCCAGCGGCCCGCCCGCCGTGAGCACGGTGACGGGCCGGCCGAGGACGGCCCGCCCGGCGACGACGATCTGGCCGTCGGCCATCGGCGGATGGCCCGAACTGAGTCGGTAGGGGGCGAAGGCCGCGCTCGACCAGCCGTGGCCGAGCGTCGGCCCGGTCGCCGGCCCACCCACGAGCTGCGCATAGCCGCCCACGAGCTGCGCGTAGAAGCTGCGGTCAGCGATCGCGCCGGGCAGCTGCGCGATGACGGACGCGGGCACGTCCGGCTGCTGCGGCAGCGGCACCGCGTCGATGCCGTCGGCGTCGTGCGCGCGCAGCGCCGGGTCGGCCTGGATGACGAACGGCGCGGCCGCGAACCGTTCCGGGCTCTGGTGCCCGCCGCCGCCGGCGGCGGCCAGGACCAGGGCCATGGTGGCGATCACGGACACGCCGAGCGCGAGCGCGGCCAGCGTGCCCGCGAACGCCACCCAGCGGGTCCGCAGGGTCGAGAGAGCGACGGTGAGCGTCATGCGCTGACCTCCAGCTGGGTCATCCGGGTGGCGACGGCCTCGGCCGTCGGGCGGTCGAGGGCGCCGGCGATCCGGCCGTCGGCGAGGAACACCACCCGGTCGGCCCAGGCGGCCGCGATCGGGTCGTGGGTGACCATGATGATCGTCTGGCCCTGCTCGGTCACCAGCGCCCGCAGCAGCCGGAGCACGTCGCGTGACGTGCCGGTGTCGAGCGCCCCGGTGGGCTCGTCCGCGAACAGCACCTGCGGCCTGGCAGCCAGCGCCCGGGCGATCGCCACCCGTTGCTGCTGGCCGCCCGACAGCTCGCTGGGCCGGTGCCGGGCCCGGTCGGCCAGGCCGACGGCGGCGAGCGCCGCCTTGATCGCGGCCGGCTCAGGCCGGCGGCCGGCCAGCCGCAGCGGCAACTCCACGTTCTGCGCGGCGGTCAGCGACGGCATCAGGTTGAAGGACTGAAAGACGAATCCGATCCGCTCTCGGCGCAACACGGTCAGCGCGGTCTCGCCGAGGCCGCCGAGCCTGGTCCCGTTGATGCTGACCTCGCCCGAGTCGGGCCGGTCGAGGCCCGCCGCGCACTGCAGCAGGGTGGACTTGCCCGAGCCGGACGGGCCCATCACCGCGGTGAAGGAACCAGCGGGAAAGGCGAGCGTCACCCGGTCGAGGGCGGTGACGGTATCCGGCCCGCTTCCGTAGGTTCGGGTCAGCGACTCGATCAGGACGGCGATGGCGTCAGCGTTCATGCCTTCATGCAACCGGTCCGAGCCGTCCGGCGGCATTGCCCCAGGACCCCCTCCCGAGGTATGGCCAGCCCTACCGTGGCCGGTCTGGTCTGGCCCAATGCCGATGCCCGGCCCCGGCTCTATCCTGTTCACGTGGATCCGATCACGGCCATGGGACGGCGGCCGTTCCTGGCCTCGGCCTGGCCGTGGCGAGCCTGGGCCTATCTGGCGACCGCGAGCCTGCCCGGTGCGCTCGGGCTGTCGGTGCTGGCGGCCGACCTGGCGGTCGGCGGCGGCCTGGCCAAGGCGCTGATCGGCCTCCCGCTGCTGGGCGCGCTGGCGCTGGCTGGCATCCCGATGGGCCGGGTCGAGCGATGGCGCCTGCGGCTCATCGATCCGGCGCCGATCGCCGATCCGCATCGCTCCCCGGCCCGGCCGGGCGTCCGATGCTGGCTGGCGACCCGCGGCCGGGAGGCGGCGACCTGGCGGGAGCTCGGCTACGCGGCGGTCTTCGTGACGCTGCTGTGGCCGCTTGACCTGGCCGTGGCGATCGCGGCGGTCGTGCTTCCGCTGGCCCTGATAACCTCGCCGCTGCCGGTCGCCCTCGGCGCTCACCGAGGGCTCTGGCCCGGGGTGGCGATCAGCACCCCGCTGCAGGCCGCCGCGGCCGTCCCGGCCGGGCTGGTGCTGCTGGCCGGCGGCGGCTACCTGGTAACCGCGCTGGCGGTGGCTCAGGGCAGGCTCGCCCGGCGGCTGCTGACCGCCGCGGCCAACCTGGACGGGCAGCTGGCGGAGGTCACGCGGTCCCGCGCCCGCCTAGTCAGCGCCTTCGAAGCCGAACGGCGGCGGATAGAAAGGGACCTGCATGACGGCGCCCAGCAGCGGCTGGTCGCCTTGTCGATGAGCCTCGGGCTCGCCCGGCTTGACCTGCCGGACGGCCCGGCCGCCGATCAGGTGGCGCATGCGCACGAGCAGGCGAAGCTGGCCCTGACCGAACTGCGGGAGCTCATCTACGGCATCTATCCGCAGGTGCTGACCGACCGCGGCCTGGCGGCCGCCGCCGAGGAGGCGGCCGACCG
>Ga0302326_10007913_pt1 | contig 23542 bp, 18 predicted proteins | sample Palsa_T0_3_FD_202264 | JGI IMG/M metagenome (GOLD analysis project Ga0302326, IMG submission 202264) | Peat permafrost microbial communities from Stordalen Mire near Abisko, Sweden - Palsa_T0_3 | ecosystem: Environmental > Terrestrial > Soil > Palsa > Peat permafrost | place: Sweden: Abisko... | reverse complement strand
GCAGATGTGCGATAGGTTCGGGAATGGGTAATTTGTCTTTGCGGTTCACGATCAGCCGCTCCTCAGCGACTGACTGAACTTAACAGGACGGGCTATCCGGCGTCATGCACGCTTGCCGAAAGGTCACCCAACATCGACAAAAGGCGTCGATGTTGAGAGGGGGGGCACGGCGATGGGGCGAGGGGGAGGATTGTGCACATTGTGCAGGTTTGTGCATCGGGGTGCGATGGCGGCGGAATATTAAAAATCGAACAGACGAACCCAATTTGGCCCTTTAGAATCAGTGTTTCGACACAGAGCAACGCTTGAATTTCCGGCCGTTGCCGCGGGGGCAGGGCTGATTGCGGCCGGTTGGGGTGGAGGGGTCGGAAATGGGCTGGAGGGCTGGACATGGGGCTGCATGGGGCCTCCTTAATTCAATGGGAGCACGAGAAGCGGGGCGGGAGGCGGGGCTTCGGGGGCAAGCAATTGACGGGTGGGGAGATATAGTATGGGCAGATCTGTCACCGCCAACGGTGACGCGAGTATTCGATGATTTCCCGGGTGTCCAGCGCCCGGCTTGCATTCCCCGTACGGATGTAAAGTTGCGCGGGTTTGCCGCCCTTTTCGTCAACATAGACCGGGTCGGGCGAGGGCTGCACCTCGATCCGGCAGATATCTTGACCATCCACCTCGTGGAACGTGAGTGAGTACGACCGGGACGCGGGCTTTCCAAACTGGTCGATGAATTGGGTGGTTAGCCAGTTTTCGAACGCGTCGCGGGTATCGGCCTTCTTGAACTGGCTGTAGTCGCCGCGCAACCCGACCACATGGCGTTCGTCGTCGACGCCGATGAGCAGGGTGCCGCCGTTGGTGTTCAGGAATGCGGCGACGGTCTTAATGACACTGAACTTCAGCGGCTCGTTGGGGCGATTCTCACGCATATCCCAGCGGACGGACGACTTGAATTCGACGGTGGAGCTTTCGCCCGCAGCGATGAGCGCGGCGATTTGCTGGTCGACGGACTTTGGGGCGAATTCGCGGAAGGCGGCTAGGGCGGCCTCTTTGGTGGCTTCGGGGACCACGGGGAAGGTTGTCAGGATGTAGGCGAATTCCTCTTCGGTAAGTCCGTAGAGGTTGGCGATGAGGCCGTCGAGTTCGGCGCGAAGTTGGGCTTGGTCTGCCGAATCGATTTGGCCGTCGTGGTGACTCGAAAGGCCAAGTTGCCGGGCAAGGCCATCGAACTCTGGCGATGTGCAGATAAGGCGCGCCGCGCGGTCCGTGACCTCCTTGAACTGGCCGTCGCGCTCCGTCAACCTCGGAATTGGGAGTTGGTACACAACAAAAAAATTAAGGTGGGAGGTTACCTTGGCGCGTACGAGCCAATCGAGGGCGAAGGAGTTGAGAACGGCGCACAGGAAGACCTGCTGGATGTCGCTGATTAGAGTCGTGTTGTCTTCGCCGCGCGGGGCGATGGCGGGCAAGGTATTTCCCAGGAAGCCAGGACTCATTACCGTAGCTATCATTGTCCGCTCGTTGGTGTTGCTCGCGACGTCGCGAAATGCAAGTCTGTATGCCTGGTAGTCGAGTTTCTGTCCTTTGTCCGGGGCCTTGCCTAGCAGGCTGCGCCGCCCTTCCTTCTGCTTAACCCAGTACCGAGGTTTTGCGAAGGCCGAGGTAAACTGTTGAACCATTTTGCCCTCGTACAAGGGGAGACGGGTTGGGCCGGGCTTGGTATTGAAGAGTCCGCTATCGTTCGTCATGTGGAACTCGCTCCTGAGGCGCACGTTCCAGCTTTCCGGCATTTGCTCGCCCAGGAGTGGGAATCGGAGCATTTTTTCGGCGATACGGACATCCATTTCGTTCTTGAACTCCATGATTGAAAGCGAGTCCGGAGAGAGCCGACGGATCAGATCGGTAGTCAGACGGATGTCGGCCTTACGGGAGTTCAGGAATTCGTCGAGCTTGTCTCGTGAGATAGCCTCGCGGGTGTTGATCCGAAAGGCGGCGCGGAAGGATTCGGTCGCGCCGGATTTCCCAAAGGCGAAAATGCAAAACTTGTGCCGGTGCTCAACGCCCTCGAAGATGTAGCGTTCATTTGTAAGGCCAAACAGGCTGTCCAGCCGACATTCGAAGAGAAGCACTTCGCGGAGGCGCTTGGCCCCGAGGTCGGCGTAGATCCCACCGGGAGTAATCATCCCGCACCGGCCGCCGTCCCGCAGCAGGTTATGGCATTGCTCGACGAAGAGCTTATAGAAATTTGTATCGGAGCCGACCTTCTTGCCGTTCACCACGCTGGTTTGATTCTTGAAGCTGGCCGCCGACCGAAAATAAGCGGCTTGATGGGGATATACGGCCAGGTAGGCGATCCAGGCTTCGCGAACCGCGGCGTTCTTGAGGAGCTTCGATTGCTCAGCCTCGAAGTTGTGGATGGTCATGTTATTCTTGCTCACCACGTCCGAGTACTGTTCGAAGAACTCTTTCGAATTGGGCTTGAAGATCTCCCATGGGGGATTGGTGACGATGACATCGAACCCGCGGCGATTGCCGTTCAGGATCTCATCGAACTGATAGCCCCAATGGAATGGGCGCAGGGCGCGGATGTCGGCGGGTTTGAGTTGGCGATGGGAAGGCTTTCCCATCTCGCCTTTCTTCTGATCCCAGTTGGGCTGCTCGTATTTGATCCCGAGTTCGTTGAACTCCTGCAGCAGGATTTCGTCTAGGGTGGCAGCGGCGTCCCGTTGCATTTCGTGGATATTGTCGCGCAAGGCCCGCAAATCGTCCGAATAGGTGGCCGTTTGGCGGTATAGCTCGATGAGGCGGTTCTTTTCGGCGAGGAGATCGCGGTAGGACTTCTGAAACAGGTTGCCTTGCTTATGGCGGGAGTTGAATTCCTGGTCGTCCACGCGCATCAGGCCAATCAGCGAGTTCCCGGAGAGGATGTTGAAGTCGATATTGGGCAGCGGTTCGAGTTGCTCTACGTCGTCGGCCGATGCCACCAACGCGAGGAACAGCCGGAGGCGGGCGATTTCGGTAGCCTCCTCCATCAGGTCGACACCGAACAGATTGTCGGTGATGATCCGCTTGCGGATGAAGTAGGCGATGCTGGGATGATCCCGTTCCACCTCGCGCAACCATTTCCTCAGGTTGGCGCTGCCGCCGATCTTGATCTTGCCGACCACCGGCCCATAGATATTAAGCAGCGTCTTCATGGCGGCGACCAGGAATGCGCCGGAACCGCACGCGGGATCGAGAACGCTTAGAGTGGGCAGGGTTTCGTGGATCAGGAAGCGGCATAGGTCGTTATCGAGATCCATGAGCAGGTCGTTGATGGAAGCGTAATCGCGATTCTTCGATCCGGGGAGCGGCGTCTGCCGGACGCGTTCGAGGATAACCTGGTGAATAGTCCGTTCGCAGAGATACTCGGTGATCTCGGGCGGCGTATAGTAAGCGCCAAAGGCCTTCTGGTTGATGTACTTCTCGAAGATATACCCGAGCACGTCGGGATTAATCTCGTCGTCGTCCTCGCCGGGCACGTCGTTCAGGTTCCACGAGTACCGCAGGAAGAGGGCTAAGATGTTCTCGAACGCCTTGTCTGGGATGGCGATATCGGGGTTGTCGAGCTCGATCCTGTGGGTCAGGAAGAGGCCGCCGTTGAGATATTTGACCTTCCCGAGCACCTGGCGCGCTTCGGCGCTTCGCTTGTCCTCGGTCTTGGCGAAGCCTTCGAAGAACAGGAGCTTCAGGAAGCGATCGTAAAACAGGTCGCGGCCTAGTTTTTGAGTAGTCGCGAGTTTGTGTTGCAGATAGTCCCGGTCGTTGTTGTCGATGAATCCTTTCCTTTGCAGAAAGTAGATGAACATCAGACGATTGAGGAGGACCGAAGCATACCAGCGCCGGTCGCGGTCGTTAGCGATGCCATGGATCAGCTCGATGAACGCGATATGCAGAGCGCGGAATTCGTCGTAGAACTGTCTGGTGACGCGTTCAACGTCCAGCGCTTCGCGGAGGCGCTTGGCCACTTCGACCACGGAAACATCGCCAGTGGGATCGAGCTCGCCGACATCGAAGACCAGGGCGCTGAGTTTGCTCAGAAAAAGATCGCCGGGCTGATGGATTTCGAAGTAGTGATCGCGGGGATAAGTCTTTCCGGCGTCGCGCTTCGCCCAGTACCACAGGCTTTCGTTTCTGCCGGCGTTGATGAAGATCAGGAGATTCTCCTGGTGCTCTCCCGCAATTTCCCGGTGTATGGCGGCGCGTGTCTTGGCGGCCGGGATGGCTCCCTCGGCGGATGTGACCTCGAGCACTGAGACGCCCCCAAGCTGCGCGATCGGCCGTCCGGAGAACTCCTGCCCGTAGGCCGAGCAGGGGACCGAATTGCCGGTGCGGGGTCGCGACCACCCCAGTTCCTCGACGAAGAGGCGGCCAAACTCAAAGCTTGCCAGGCATTCCTGGACGCGTGCCGGCCGAATGGGCATGGCTAACTGGGCCCCCCGCCATTCGCTGGTGCGGATAGTCCGAGCGAGCAAATGATCCGCGGTTCTTGAGCGGGAGCCTCTTCCTGAACAATGCAGAGGCGGCCTTCTTCCCGCAACGCCATGGTCAACTCCGCGAGTTGCCGTGTATCGCTTGAATTCTTCATCTGGCGATTGAGTTGGTCGGTGGCGGATTGCTGCAGCGGGAACCGGTAGATCTCGTCAATGGCCTTCCGCAGCTCGATGGTGTCGAACAGGGTGCCGCTCAGGTCGATGGCGTAATTCTTGAGGCGTTCGTAGGCGCGGAAGCGCGCTCCGGAAGGGCGGCCGAGAGCGCCGACGGACGTCCTTTCCTCATTGGCGGACAGCTCGACCGCGCGCCGGACGAGTTCGTGATGCGCTTCCAGGCGGGGCATGGCGGGCGTATCCGGATCGCACTTGGCGGCCTTCAGAATCGCCAACTGGGCCTCAGTCACGGCGTTCCCATCACGATCCATCCAAACGAGTGCGTCGTTGCCGGCGGGCGACCGCATATAAACCAGCACGCCCTCGGGGCGGGTGGGCGAGGGCGAATGCGGCTGGGTGGAGTAGACGACCGCGGGCATGTCCGGAACGATCTTCCGTAGCGACGGGTCGCGGTCAATGGCTTCCTTCCAGATCCGGTATGCGTACGAAGCGAGATCGACCTCACCGCCGTCGTCGCCATCAAGGACGCCAGAGCGTTCGTTGTATAGATCGAACATGGCGGCTTCGGTGGTTTCGTCCTCGAAGAAGGCTTCGTCGGATCCGACGACCTCCGCGTTTTCATCCAGGCGCTTACGGACGCGTTTCCGCAGGCGGATGATGCGCTCGACCCCCTCGGCGGGAAGAAAGGAATAGCATAGGATGTTCCGGGACTGTTGCCCAATGCGGTCGACGCGTCCGGCGCGCTGAATGAGCCGGATGATAGCCCACGGCAGGTCGAAGTTGACGACAATGGCGCAGTCCTGGAGGTTCTGCCCTTCGCTGAGTACGTCCGTCGCAACCAGGACGCGCAGCTCGTCGGCCGGTTTGACTTTGTCGCGCTTTTCGTTACTGACCGGGCTGAACCTCCAGGCGAGCGCCGTAGGATCGTCGGCGTTCCCGGTGACATCGTGCACGGCGACGACTTTTCTTTTTTGAAGCTCCGCCGCCAGGTAAGAGGCGGTATCGGCGAACTGGGTGAATACCAGCACCTTTTCGGTTGGGTGCTCCTCAGTGACGAGACGATGGAGGGCCTGAAGCTTGGCGTCCGCGTCGGGGTTCCAGCGAGGACAGATCTTGAAGATTCGGAGCAGTTCCGTCGAATCGGAGCGTAAGGCTTTGGCGAGAGGCTTGACCATGAATAGCGAAGATGCCAGCCAATTGAAGCCCTTCTTCAGGGTTGTAGAGTATTCGCCATAAACCAGGGCGGCACGCTCACGGAAATCCTGTTGGGTACGGAGGGGACGGGATTCGATTTCGGTGTCTGGTGTTTCGTTCGTGAACGCTTCGTCGCCAGCGGTGGCTCGATCATCGTCGGCGTAGCGCGTATCGAGCACTTCTGCGTCCTGCGAGCCGATAGGAACGGGGAGCTTATTTTCGAGGGCGTGGAGGAAGACGTAATTTCGAAGAATGTGGCGTTCTACCGAAAGAAGGAAAGAGTGCCCACTGCTTTCGAGCCGTTTAAACAAATTGGTGCGGCAAAAGCCCATCAGGCGGCGCCCGGCGCGGGATAGGTCCTGTAAGATACGGGCCTCGGCTTGGGTTGGTGGCGATTTCGGCGCAGCCGTGACGTAGTTCCCGAGTTCATAGCGCGGCAGCGTCAGGGCGTTTACGAGATCGACGATGGGCTGGTCGTATAGTTTCGCGTAGGGATCCTCGGGATCATCCTCCTCGTCCAGGGGAAATTTGACGGTCTTGGGGATGCGATCCGGAAAATAAGACCGCGTGCCATCTTCGAAGCGCAGAAACTTGCGCCCGTTATCGGGGTCCGGTTCGGCGTAGACGTCCCGGATGAAGCCGCGCGTTCTGCGGACCATGTAGTGACGCATCAGCTCGCGCCAGTCGTCGGGGAAAGCGCTCTTTTCAAAGGCGGCGAGGGACCGGACGGGGGCCTGATGCAGGCGCATGAACTCGGCTTCGCCGCCGAGGAACCGGATGAGCGCATCTGGACGGAATCCGAGGTCCTTGTCGTCTGGGATGAAGAGGCGGAGTTGGGTCGAAAGGTCCGTGAAGGCTTTGTTGTAGGGAGTTGCGGACAGGAGAACGCAGCGGCACTCGTTCTGCTGAAGGTAATCGTAAATCACGCGATAGCGGCGCCCTTCGCGGTTCCTCAGGTTGTGGCTTTCATCGAGGATGACGAGGCGGTAACGCTTGAGGGAAGGAAGGTCCTGGAGCACGCGCGTATAGGACATGACCTTGCCGCGGAGCCCGTATCGTTCCCGGTAGTCCTGCCACATGGATACCAAGTTCTTGGGGCAGAGGATGAGGGTTTCCAGATCCTGTTCGTCTTCGAGCATGCGAGCGAGCGCGGTTGCCATCAATGTCTTGCCGAGGCCCACAACATCGCCGAGCAGGACGCCGCCGCGCCGGGTCACGTGCCGGGCAGCGAGCTGGACGGCGGCGATCTGGAAGGCAAAGAGCTTGGCCCCAAAGTTTTTTGGTATGCGGAATTGAACGAGGCCCTCACGGGCATCCTGACACAGGTGGTAGGCGATCTTGACGTAGATATGATAGGGCGGTATCCGGGTCTCGCGTGCCCAGCTCTCACCGATAATGTTGGCAAGTTCATCGGAGATATCAAGGCACCAGCGGTCGTTCCAGCGTTCTTCGAACCAGGCGGCTAGTTTGCGACACGCATCTTGGTCCATTACGTCGACGTTCAGCTCGCCCTGGTTCTGCAGGCCGGACCAGGTGAGATTGCTGCTGCCGAGGAAGCCAACCTCGGGATTGATAGGGTCGGGGCGGAAGAATAAGTATAGTTTGGCGTGGAGTGGATGCCGGAGAAAGAGCCTGACGACCACCTTTTGCGCTCTAATCTGGGCCGCCAGCCGGCGAAGGCCGTGTTCATCTTCGTTGGTGGGCGCTCCGAATGTGAGCTGGGCGCGGAGATCGTCGGCCATCCGTTTTTTCAGACGGACGGCTGTCTGGAGGTCCATACCCGTGGCCGGAAGCACGCTCAAGGCCTCTCGCAATTCATCTTGGGGCAGGTGTTGCATTCCGATGAGGAGACGGCAACAATTACCTTCGCCGCCGGGCCAGCGCTCGATGTTGCACGCAATCTGCTTCCAGCCTCGCAGATTAAAATAGCCGACGCAAAAGTCCGCGCGATCGGAGAGGTCGGCTGCCTGGCGCAGGGCTGGTAGAAGCTGCTGTTCGATGTTGTCGAAGATGCGCGGCATCCATTCTGTTATAGCGAAGATCGGGTATCAAAGGGGGATTCCGCACGATAATACGCGCCAAGCGTTTTTCGCTCGCCCAGCGCCACGCGCATTGCCGCCGAAGCGGGCGGGTGCGAAGCCGCCAGACCGGCCGGCCCGAGCACCTCACCCCGCTCACCTCTTGCCGTACGCCGTGAAAATGTAATCCTTGGCCGCCACTGCCGTATGGCACGCGAAGCCGCAATTGACGACGCCGGTCGCATCGGGCTTAAACGTGTCCGACGCGGGATCGTAGTCAAACGCGGCGTATGCCCATCCCTTCGTGCCCGGGAATCTCTTGTTGTTTTTCTCGATGAGGAAAACGTCTTGTAGGGCGTCCGGTATCCTCACTGAAAAAGGGGCTTCCGTGCTCTTTTTCGGTTTCCACTCGATTTTTGCAATCTTGGAGCCGTCGGGGAAAGGCTTGCCGTTGCCGGGAACGCCGGCCCGATAGGCGTCGATCATTGTGGGATTGGCGACCATCACCTTCAGCAGATCTTCAGTCTGACTGACGGCGACAACCTGCCAGTTCTCGTACCCCCTGAAGTCGGAGAATGCGAGCCCATTTGGCACGCGCAGCGTGTACTTGTCCTGCGCGGAAAAGGCCCTGCCGCCCAGGACCGCTAGCGCTATGCCAAGTGCGGCTGCCGACAGGGCTCGTAAACGGCGTGAATGCAAAAAAAGTTTGTCACACATGACTTCCTCCTGCTCGATGTGCTTTGGAACGATGCGCGTTTTGTGGATCGAGGCCGGATCGCGACCGGGCCGCGGCGCGTCGAAAAAACATAATGTAACAGTTATAGCACTTCAAGAAGATTGATTCGCGGCGTTCATGCGTGATCCGCCCAGGCCGGCTAAAAGCCGGCCTGCAGCCAATATTGGCTGCCCCACCGGATCAGTAGCCGGCGGCGGCGCGCACTTCGGCGAGGGGCTTGGCGAGGTCCGCGAGCAGCTCGGGGCCGACAATGGAAAGGGGCGTCGACCCGTAGCACAAGAGCCGATCGTGGAAGTCGCGCAACGACGCGCGCGCGCCGGTCTTGGCGCGGTACTCCGAGAGCAGCGCCTCGATCTCCGCGCGGCCCGCGGTATACGCAATCATGTAACCGGGTCCGAGGGCGATTCCGGCCACGGCCGCCTTGGCCTGCTCCGGCGAGAAGCCGGTTTCGTGCGCGAAGAATTGAATCGCCTTATCGACGCTCCAAGCGCCGCTGGCCAGCTCCGGATCTACGATGGCGCGGGCGCCGCGCACGCGTTCCCATTGCGCCGTGAAGTAACGCGCGTCGAGATCGTCGCCGTAGAGCCCGAGTTGCACGAAGAGTTCTTCGCCGTAGAACGCCCAGCCCTCGCTGAATTCCCCGCTGCCTTGGATCTTGCGGACGAAGTCGGGGTGGTGGCGGGCGATCGAGAGTTGCAGAAAGTGGCCCGGCATGGCTTCGTGCGCGGCCGTCGAAAGGATGCGGTCGCGGTCGAAATCCTGATTGGCATCCAGATTCTTGGCCGCTTCCGCAAGCGATTTCGGAGGCGTTATGAAATAGAAGCCGGCGGAGCCTTTGCTGAACAACAGCGGCGGATTCATGGAAGCGCCCGGCGATACCGGCTGCAAAAACTTGGGCGTCTCGACAATATCGATTTTGCCGAGCCACGCCGGCACATCCACGACCTTGTGCTGTGCGACGAAGTCTCGCAGTTGCGCGATGCGCGCGCGATAGTAATCGATCAGCGCAGGGCCACCGGGAGCAAGGCCCCCGCCGGTCACCGGCCCGATGGGCGTGCCACGCTCGGCGGCGAGATCTTCCAGCCAGCTCTGGACGGCCCATCCGTGCGCGAGCTCGTCGCGCGCCATGCGCTCGATGTCGGCGGAGTCGAAGGGCAGCAGTTGCTCGTCGCGTAACATGGCGTCGTAGGCGGCGCGTCCGATGGCGTAGTTTTCGGGCCAGGAGGCGGCATGCTCGTCGATGTACTGCTTGGTCTGACGCATGGCGGCGAGGGTGGCGTCGCGCGCGGCGACGAAGGCCGCGAAGCGATCGGCGGGCAATTGTTCTTTGGCGGCATCGGTCAGCGCCCCGCCGAGGAAATCCGGCGCGCCGGCAAGTTGCTCCGCGCCGGTGACGCCGTAGAGGTGGCCCGGGTGGGTGACGAGCGCGTTGCCGGCCGCGATGTACGCGGGCGCCGCGGCCAGCCGGTCGACGATTTTCTGCCACGCGGCGGCCACGTCGGCCTTGGTGGCGCCTTCAGTGCCGGCGATCGGCAGGTGGAGAAACTGCGTGTAGATGGCGTTGTTGATGGCCGAGGATGGCGCGGATGGATCCTTCTCGTAAGTTTTGTAGAGTAGGTACTGCCGCTCCATGCCGATGAGCTGTGCGCGGAGCAGCTTGGCGTCGTCCACGTCGACGAGCGACGCGCCATCGAGCGGTATGGACGCGAGCTCGCTTTCCCAGTTGCGGATGGTCGCTAGATCGCGGGCATTTTCGGCCTCGGACGGGGCGTCGAGCCGGCCGTCTTCGTCGCTGAGGCCGAGGAAAGTCGCCGTGAGCGGGTGCGATTTTGCCCAGTCGAAGGTCATAGATCGCGCGAGGGTTTGGAGACGCTCGGTGGTGGTGGGTGGAGCGGGGGCCGCGGGAAGCGCGCACGCGAGGAATGCAAGCAGGAGTATGCGCGGAGAGAAGCCGGCAGAGGAGGTCAATCGCATAGTTCAGAGTTACCAAATGGGAAGTCCGTTGTAAAGAGGGGCCGCCGTGCATGAGATATACTGAGATCCGCACTGCTGGTTGGCAGAATGAAGTGGCTCAACAAATTACTGCACCGGCCCGAACCGGTCCGTAAGGCCAGCGCAACGGATTACGTAAGGGCTCCGGCCGACTGGAGCGACATACCGGGCTGGGACCGTTATCTGACAGCCCAAGTCAGCCACGGACCGTTCGGCGTGCCGACGGCGATAGGTGAGCAGGGATGGGAGTCGGTGCGCTTCCGCAACTTGGTGGGGAGACACGGGAGCCGGATTTGGTTCCCCGGCTGCGGGATCGATCCAGGCCCACGGTTTTACGCGTACATGGGTTGTACGGTGCTGGCGACGGACTTCTCGCCGGTCGCAGTGGGCGTGCAGATGAGGTTCGCCGAGTTGGCGCCCGAGGCTATGTTCGCGGACTGGCCGTCGTTCGTTAAGAGCAACGGGCGCTTCGAGAGGGAGGGGCGTTTCGACGTGGCGGATCACGATTTCACGGCCTGCACGCCGGGTGGCGTCTTCGACCTGGTGATCAATTGCCGGGCCTTCCAAGGCTTGGCGCCGGCGGCGATGGCGTCCGCGGCCGGAAATTTTTCCGCCTCCCTGCGCCCGGGAGGCGCCGTGGTTATCGATACGATGAATGTCCAGGGAAGGGCGCGCGATGTGCTTGAGGACAGTCTCACGGACGCGGGGTTCTTCCTGCCGTTCAGCGATTCCGAGCGCTGGTATCGAAACCAGCTTGAGAGCACTGGCATCGTTTACGTAATGGTGCTCGGACGTCCGCGGATCCCGGGCCACGGGCAGTACCCGGACCAGCACTTTGAGGAGTACGCGGAGCGCGATCAAGCGATACTGGCGTCATTTCGCACGGAGTACGAAGCTCGGCACGCCGCGGAGGAAGCATCGGTGAAGGCGGCCTTGGACAGGACTGAGACTATCGTCGCGCGAGTGGTGTACGCTACGGGATGATGACGACGGAAAATCAAGTTGACGCGCTGGAGTTGGGATCGACCGGCCTGAAGGTATTTCCCATGGCGCTGGGATGCATGGGGATGTCCGGAATTTACGGCGCGGCGGATGAGAACGAGAGCATCGCCACCATTCACGCGGCCCTGGACGCGGGGGTGACGCTGCTCGACACCGGCGATTTCTACGGCGCGGGTCACAATGAGATGCTCATCGGACGGGCGCTGCAGGGCCGGCGCGAACAGGCGCTACTGTCGGTGAAGTTTGGCGCGTTGCGATCTCCGGACGGCGGCTGGGGCGGCTTTGACGGGCGGCCGGCGGCGGTGAAGAACTTCGCCGCGTACAGCTTGAAGCGGCTGGGCGTGGAGCGCATCGACATTTACCGACCGTCGAGGTTGGATCCCAGCGTGCCGATCGAGGACACCGTCGGCGCGATCGCCGATCTCATCCGGGCGGGGTATGTGCGGCACGCCGGGCTGTCGGAAGTAGGAGCGGAGACGATTCGCCAGGCGCATGCCGTTAGTCCCATTAGCGATCTGCAGATTGAGTACGCGGTGATCAGCCGGGGGCCGGAAGCGCGAATCTTTCCGGTGCTGGAGGAGTTGGGCATCGGGGTGACGGCGTATGGCGTGCTTTCGCGCGGGCTGCTGAGCGCCTCCAAGCCCGCCGCGACGGGGGATTTTCGCGCGCACTTGCCGCGGTTCAGCGGGGAGAATATTCGACGGAATGAGCAGGTGGTGGAGGGGCTGAAGCAGCTCGCGGCGGAGAGGGGCGTCACACCGGTACAATTGGCGATTGCCTGGGTGCTGGCCAAGGGACGGCGGATCGTTCCGGTGATTGGGGCGCGGACGCGGGCGCAGCTTTTTGAATCGCTGGCGGCTGTGCAGGTTAGGCTTTCGGCGGATGAATTGGCGCGGATTGAGGAGCGGGTGCAGCCGTCCGGGATCGCGGGGACGCGCTACGATGAACGGCAGATGCGGATGTTGGATAGTGAGCAGTAGTCAGGCGGCGCATGGCGCCACCCTACGTTGCAAACATGGAATTACCACCTTTTCTGCTGGACCAATGGATTGCGCAGAAGAACGAGGCCGATTCGCCCATCGAGTACGACTTGGCATCCAGCACAGGCCCCGTCTGGACGTTGCGCGAATTGCTGGCGCTGTCGGGCGCGGACGAACTGGAAGCGCTGCTCGATACACGCGTATCGTACACCAGCGCCGCCGGTACTCCGGCGCTGCGGACGGCCATCGCGGCGCTGGAGGGAGTCGACGCGGGCGATGTGCAGGTGGTGACTGGCGCCTCCGAGGCGCTGCTGATCCTGTTTTTTCTGGCGGCGGAATCGAGGGCGAATGTGGTGCTTCCAAGGCCGGGCTTTCCCGCCAACGCGGCCGTGGCGGAGTCCCTCGGGATCGCGGTCCGCTACTATACTCTGCGCGCCGAAAACCAGTTCCGCGTGGATCCCGATGAGATTCGCGGGCTGGTGGATCGCGACACACGCTTGCTGCTGGTCAACTCCCCGCACAACCCCACAGGCGCGGTTTTGAGCGACGAAGAGATGCGCGGACTGCACGATTTCTGTGTGGAGCGCGGCATACAGTTCGTCTCGGACCAGGTGTATCATCCCATTTACCATGGCCCGGAGACGCAGTCCGCGGCGCGCCTTCCGCACGCCACCGTTATCGGCGATTTCTCGAAAGCGCTTTGCCTGAGCGGGCTGCGCGTCGGCTGGATGATCGATCGCGATCCGGCGCGGCGCGAGCGCTATCACACTGTGCGCAATTACTTCACCATCACCGGAAACGTGTTTGGCGAGCGGTTGGCGGTTTTGGCTTTGGAGCACAGCCGGCAGATTTACGCGCGGGCCAGCCGGGTGGCGACTCGGAATCTGCAGTTCCTCGATGGGCTTCTCGCACGGTATGACGGCTTCTTGCACTGGGTGCGGCCGCGTGGCGGGATGACCGCGTTTCCGTGGCTGGGCGATGGGCTGGGAGACCGCGCAGACACGCGCGAGTTCTGTATGAGACTTGCGAGGCGGGGTGTTTTGGTGGCGCCGGGCGACTGTTTCGGCCAGCCGTCGCATTTCCGAGTGGGATTTTCGGCCAGCGGCGACCGCTTTCCGCGCGCTATGGAGCGTTTCGAGGAGTTCCTGCAAAATGAAATTAAACGATAGACTTTGAGGATCGCTTTCAATGGGCGGCTTGCGGCGACGCAGCGGGTTCTGGAGAACCCGCGGTCGCTCGAAAACCCAGGTAACTGCTGCAGGCGGGGATAAATCCCCGCGCCGGCTAAAGCCCGCCCTCCAAATGGCTTGCACCGGTTTTCATCTGTTCGTGGGCCGCTTAGGGGCCGCCTTAAAGGCGGCCTGCAGCCAAGATTGGCTGCCCCACAGGCTCCAGGGCGGGCGATAGGATATAATCTTTGCATGAAACGAGCCGCAATGTGCGCGTTGTTTTCCTCGCTGGCGTTCGCCGAAACCTGGAACGGCACGCTGGTGGACGTGATGTGCAAGAACCAGGATCTGGCCAGCCATACCACCAAGTGCGCCATCGGCTGCTCCAAGAGCGGCTACGGTTTGGTGCTGGCCGATGGCAAGTTCGTGAAGTTCGACGAGGCCGGCAACGCCAAGGCTTTGGCCGCGCTCAAGGCTACCAGCAAGGAGAAAGATCTGAAGGCCAAGGTCACCGGCTCGCTCGATGGCGAAACCGTTCAGGTGGAATCGGTGGAGCTGCAATAGCGTTTGCGGATCTCGACCCAGGCCGGAAAGACTTCGGGGTTTTCCAGCCAGACGAGCATCCACTGCGCCATTTCCTCCTTCCGCGCCTTTGTTTCGGGCGAGGTATTGGGGCGGCGCGCCAGGAAGCGCGCGCGGTCCTTGGCGGCGATCACCTGGCGCCGGCAATAGCGCGCCCGTGGGCGGTCGCTGGCGCGCATGGCTTCCGTGTAAATCGCCAGCATGTCGCGCAAGTCGCGATCGAGGTCCGCGAAGGATTTCTGGCGGATGCCGGCGTAAGGCTGCGCGAATGGCAACCCCGTCTCGCGCAGCAGATCGCGCAGGTAGCTTTCCGAGACGGGCGCCAGGGCGCGCAATGCGGCGAGCCATTCCGCCTCGCCGACGGCTGCAACCGGCCCGGCGGCCAGGAAGTCGCGGAGCGCCTGTTTGCGGGATTTGGGATTGGTCATGAGAAGCTTCCGCGGCGGCGGTGCAGCGGGGATAAATCCCCGCGCCGGCTAAAGCCCGCCCTCCAAGGCGCTGCATGGGTGTACAGTGGTATGAGCGGGTTGATGTTCCGCCGCAAAATCATGATGTTGGCCGCAGTCCGCTTCGCGACCGGCCGGGAAGCCGTCCGTCTCCCATTTTTGGATGGGTCCCTACCATCGCCCATGAAATCAGCCTATACTGTCCTATTGGTAAAGGCAAAACGTCAGCGCAAATGAAACGTCGCGTAGTCATCACCGGAATCGGGGCCGTGAGCCCCAATGGAATTGGCAGAGAGGCCTTTTGGGCGGCCAGCCGCAAGGGGGTCAGCGGAGTGCGCCGTATCAGCCGCTTCGACCCCTGCAGTTCGCCCGTACAGGTGGCCGGCGAGGTGGTGGGGTTCAACGAGTCCCTATACGTCGATCCCAAGGACCGCCAGCACGTGTCGCGCGTGGTGCCGCTGGGCGCCGCGGCGGTGCGGGAAGCGATGGAGGACGCCGGGGTCGACTGCCAATCGATGACGCGCGAGGAATTGCGGGGAATCGGCGTGATCGTGGGCTCGGGCGGCGGCAGCCTGGAGTTCACCGAGGAGCAGTACCGCCTGTATTATTCCGGCAAGCAGAAGCAATGCAGCGTGTACGTGATCCCTACCTCGACCATCGGCACGCTGGCCAGCGAGATCTCCATGCGGTTCGGCTTCCGGGGGATGAGCCACATCATTTCGACGGGATGCACGTCATCCACCGACGCGATCGGCTACGCCTACCGCAATATTCAGGCGGGCGTGCTGGACATGATGGTGGCGGGCGGCGTGGACGCGCCCATCGCGCCGCTGATCCTGCGCGGGTTCGTGCTGATGCGCATCATGAGCACGCGCTGGAACGCGGAACCGGAGCGCGCCTCGCGGCCTTTCTCGCGCGACCGCGACGGGTTTGTGATCGCGGAGGGCGCCTGGTTCTTCGTGATGGAGGATTTCGAACGGGCGCGCGCGCGGGGCGCGCACATTTATGGCGAAGTGGCGGGATACGGGTCCACCTGCGAAGCCTTTCATCGCGTGCGCCTGGAGGAGTGCGGCGAAGAGCCGGCGCGCACGATGACGATGGCCATGGAAGAGGGCGGCATCGGGCCGGGAGACGTGCAGTACGTGAACTATCATGGCACCGCGACGGAGTTGAACGACCGCATCGAGACGCGCGCGGTGAAGCTGGCGTTTAACAGCCACGCTTATAAGATCGCGGGATCGTCGCTGAAGAGCCTGATCGGGCATCCGCAGGGGGCATGCGGGGCGGCGGGGATCGCGGCTACGCTGCTGGCGATGCGGGATGGCGTGGTGCATCCGACGATTAACGTGGAGGAGCCGGACCCGCAGTGCGACCTGGACTATATTCCGGATGTCGCGCGGCGGATGGATATTGAGCACGCAGTGTCCAATTGCATCGCGTTTGGGAGCAAGAATTCCGCGCTGCTGCTGCGCAGAATATAGAGACCCTTCCTGCTTGATTCCTGCCAGAGCTTTAGTGGTGCGGACGCCCTCGTCCGCCATTTACCAGGAAGGAGAACTCACCGAAGACTCAGCTTGTAAGGAATACTTGCAAGTTCGCCATGAAGGCTCCCGCCGGGCTAGCCACCGTTTGAAGCGCCGAAGCTTAAAGGTCCCACTCGCCGTCGGTTACCGCGTGCGTTCGCCGCGCAGGATGCAGCCCCGCCAAAGGGCGGCCACCCAGGTGGAGCAGTGCGTGTTCAAAGGCTTCGCCATGGACGAGCTATTCAGCGGCCCACAGCCTTCTGGCAGCGGAGCATCGTCAGCACATTGGATTGCTGAACCACAGTAAGTAGGCTGGCTGGAAAACTGCCGGATGCATAACGTGGCGCGTACCAGCTCTTCGAAGCGAAATACTGCTGCAGCTCGGGGCGCCGGAAAGTCAGGCCGTGTCGCGCGTATATCTCGTTCCTCATGAGTTCCAGATCCCATGCGGACTTCCCCTTGAGGTCTTCGGCGGTGACGAGCCTGACCATGAAGAACGGCTGCGTCTCCCCAGGCGACGGTCGAAACGGCCCCCGCTCGTGAAGAGTGCCGTCTCCCGCCTCGCCATCTTCGCGCTTAGGCGCCGGCGGTTTCCCCCGCTCCGACCGCCGCGCTACTGTCTGATCACTTGTGCGGCTCTGGGATGGGCTGCCTCGCTCGGTCACTAGTCGCCAAGCTATGAGGGCAGCCACAGCCAGCACCAGGACCAGTACTGCCCGTGCCCGTATAGGCCGAACAACGGGAGCACCTATCTGTCCAGCCGTACCGGCGGACGGATCCAACACTGACCGCCGAGCATTGTCGAACCCGGATGAGGCATTGGCTTCCGCCGTGGGGGCCGGAGCGTGATGAGCGTCCGTCCGCGTCCTCCGTGTTTCCTCGGGAGCAAGCGCGGCGCGCAAGGATTCACAGGCGCCCTGCATCTCACCCGCCGTCTGGTAGCGCGCCGTGCGGTCGGGCTCAAGCGCCCGCATGACCACACTAGAAACTGGAAGCGGCAGGTCGGGCCTGAAACGATGCGGCGGTGGGGGGCACAGCCGAGGCCGGTTTTCCAGTATTGCCTCATCTGAATCGCCACCGGAAGGCGGCCTCCCGGTAAGCATCTCGTACAGCACTAGACCCATCGAGTAAATATCCGTCCTACCGTCCAATGGACCCACGAGCGCCTGTTCGGGCGAGGCATACCGCGGAGTTCCCAGAAAGAACCCGGTCGTGCCTTGTTGCACCCCAGTGAAACCAATCCCGGCATCCTTCCTCACTTTTGCAATTCCAAAGTCGATCAATTTGATCCCTTCGGCTTCGGCGCGGGCTATCAAGAGATTCTTCGGCTTAATGTCCCGGTGGATCATTCCAGCACCGTGTGCCGCAGCGAGTCCGGAGCACGCCTCCTCCGCGATACGTAGTGCCTCCTCCGGCCGCATAGGCCCCGTCCGAAGCAATCGGGCCGCCAGATCCTCGCCATCGATAAACTCCATCGCCAGGAATGGCCTGCCATCCTCAAGAAAATCGGCGTCCTCCACCCGCACAATATGGGGATGCTTGAGCCGCCGGAGCACGCGGGCCTCGGCCACGAACGCGCGCCGGTCCGCTTCGTTGAGAATCTTAAGGGCCATCTCCTCGTCGTAATGCACATGGCGGGCCCGGTACACCACTGCCATCCCGCCACGCGCGATTTCCGACACGATCTTCTATTTCTTTAGTAGGATGGTGCCGGGCTGAAGACTGAGGACAGTCGCATCCTGTGGGCAGAAGATAATGTCGTCTTGAAAAGAGTGGCGGCAAGTTGGGCAGACTCTCACGAATCGGTGTCCAGTTCGGATTCTAACATTGGGCGGGGCGACGGGCGCGATCCTCCAAGGTCTGCAACACGCCGCAACCAGTCACCGCTGTGATGGGCGGCCTATCGATCAGGACCGACCGTAAACTGCACCACGCGCACAATCTATGCCAGTGCACCGAGCGGACCACGCCGCCGTGGTGCCGCTGGCCTCGCTACGGCTTGGGCGGGTACTTCTTCAGAGATTTCCCGATCATATCGTCGAGCTTGCCTTCGAGCTTCTCGGCATTACCCTTGTCCACGGTGGCCACGCGTGCCAGACCACCGAATGCGTCGCGGCGTCTCGGAAATCGATGACCAGCGTACCCTCGGCGAACGGCTCTTTGGAGACGCTGGTGGCCCCGTTGCCATAGCGCGCCGTCTCCGTTCGCACCATTCCTTGCGCTCCGAATGTGTATACCACGATGAGATCGGCTGGCCCAGGCGCGGCCACCATGGCCAAGCCCCTGGCGGTGAGGTCGCGCTCGATGGCGGCTTCTATGTGCTTCACGATCAGGTCGGGATTCAGCTTGGGGTTATTGCTCTTCAACTGGGTGTGGCCGATGGTGAATGTGTGGTAGCTGGGGAAATGCGCGGCCCGGTCGAAATCGATCGAAACTTTCTGGCCGAACGCGCCCGTGGCTGCCAGCGGGGTAGCCAGCAAGGCTACGGGCAGGAATCTCATTTCCGAGACTGTACCATAAAGTCGGGAGGTCCGGGCCGCGCGGGACGCCCCCGTCCCGCCTTCCCCGGCGGACACTGAGTAGCGGACCCGGCCGCAGCCACCCTTTAGGCGGCCAGAGCCGGCTGAAAGCCGGCTGCGGGCAGAATTGCCCGCCCCACAAAAGTCCACGCCGCTACGGTTTTGGCGGATACTTCTTTACCGATTTCTTGACCATATCGTCGATCTTGCCTTCGACCTTCAGCATGTTGCTCTTTTCCACCGAGGCGATGGAGCGCCAGACGAGCGCATGCGTGGTGGGATCGCGCAGGTCAATCACCAGGGTGCCTTCGGCAAACGGCTCTCTGACGACGATCGTGCCCCAGCCACGCCATCCGGCGGGATAAGCCTCGGGCTGCATCCCGCGGGCCGCGCCGAAGGTGTATCGGACGTTGAGATCGGCCGGCCCGGATCCGGGCGCCAAAGCCAAGCCCTTGGCCCCGAAGTAGGTCGCGAGGTCGGCTTCGATGCGCTTCTTGACTAGTTCGCCGCTCACCCTGGGGTTCCGGCTGTTGAACTGGCCGTCGCTAATGGCGAAGGTGTGATAAGTGGCGAAGCGCGCGGCCGGGTCGAATTCGACCGTTACTTTCTGGGCAAACGCGCCCGCGGCGGCAAGCAAAGCTACGAGGATTATTCTCATGCTTCCGAAGTTATCACAAACTGGCGTCACGTGGCCGGGCACAGTGTACTCAACCGGACACTACGTTGCAGGCGAAAGCGCCTGCCCCACCGTTTCGGGCAAAAGGAAGATCAGCGCGCCGCCCGCCGCGAAGAACACCGAGGTGAACGCCAGCGCGCTGCCGATGCCGAAACGGTCCGCCAAAGCGCCGATCGTAAATGGGGCGAGCGCGCTGGCGGCGCGTCCCACGTTATAACAGAGACCCTGCGCGGTGGCGCGGATGGAGGCGGGAAACAACTCGGCCAGCATGGCGCCGAATACGCTGAAGTAGCCGTGTCCGAAAAAGCCAATGAGCGGCCCTATCAGCATCAACGCCGTGCGATGCCGCCCCCACTGGCCGTAGATGGGAACCAGCACCGCGGCCGCCAGAACGAACGCCAGGAACACGGGGCGCCGGCCGAAGCGATCCGCCCAGAAGCCGAACATGGTGTATCCGAGGAACGCGCCAATCTGCATGGGCACGATCCAGCCGGTGGACTGTAGCACGCTCATACCCGCGCCGCCGCGCGCCACGGGAGTCGAAAGGTAGCTGGGCATCCAGGTGAAGAGTCCCCAGTAGGCGAACAGCACGCAACTGGTCACGGCCGAAGCCAGGCCCATGCGCACCAGCCTTGCCCGGTGCCAGAAGATCGCCCCCTCGCCCGCTCGCCCCCTCGCCCGCTCAGCATTGTGCACTTTCGAAATGGCCCATGCAGCCAGCAGCGCGGGCGCGGCTCCCGCCACGAACAAGGGCCGCCATCCCCAATGCGGCATCACCGCGGCGGCCAGCAGCGCGGCCAGGATGTAACCGATGGCCCAACCGGATTGCATGAATCCGGCGGCCTTGCCGCGGTGCTCCGCCGGCAAGGATTCCGCCACCAGCACCGATCCGGCCGACCAGACGCCGCCCATCCCCAGGCCGACCAGCGTGCGCCACACCAGCAGCGTTGCAACGCTCGTGGCGGTGGCGGTGATGCCCGTGAAGCCGGCGTAAATCAGGACGGCATACACCAGCGCGCGCGCCCTGCCGATGCGGTCGGCCAACACGCCGAAAATCACGCCGCCGCATGCGGACGCCAGCAGCGTGGCCGCGGCCATCGCGCCGGCCGCCGCGGAGCTCAAATGGAACTCGTCGCGAATGGCGGTCAGCGCGAATGCATATAGCATGACGTCCATGGCGTCCAGCATCCACGCGAATTGCGCGGCGGCCAGCGTCTTCCATTGCGCGCGCGCGATGGAGCTATACCAGCGAATGGAGCCACTCCTCCTGCGCGTGGAGAAGCGCGCGCGCCGCGTCCATGGAGACTTGCTCGAAATGTACCTGGCCGCGCGGGCGCAGTTGCCCGACGGCGCGAAAATCGGCGGAAATCACGTTGGCGATCTTAGGGTAGCCACCGGTGGTCTGGTGCTCCACGAAGAGGATGATGGGCTGGCCGTCGGGCGGTACTTGGACCGCGCCCAGCGGGACGCCTTCGGTGAGCATTTGGCCCGTGTGGCGATCGAGCGCGGGGCCCCGCAGACGGAGGCCCATGCGGTCGGAGTCTTCCCGCACTTCCCAGGCTGCGGCGCAGAGGGCGTCGGCACTGGCGGGGGCGGTTACGCGGATGATATCGGATTGGAGGGCGGGCTTCAGCCGGCGCGGGGCTTTAGCCCCGCTGCCTCCCTGTCCTACGGTCAACACATCGCCCCGCTTCAACGCGCGGCCCTCATATCCCCCCAGCCCAGTCAGCAGGTGCGTCGAGGCGCTGCCCAGCATGAGCGGCACTTCGATCCCGCCATTGACGCACAAATAGCAGCGCGCGCCGGACCGCGCATGGCCGCAGCGCACTTGCTCGCCCGGCTTCACCCAGACGGCGGTCCACATCGGGATGCTGGCCTCGAAATCCGCGCCGGTGAGCGCGACGATGGCGCGGGACTCGAATTCGAACGTGCCGCCGGCAAGCGTCATTTCGAGCGCCGCCGCGCCTTCCGCGCTCCCCACAAGCAGGTTCCCCGCGCGCAGCGATAGCGCATCCGCCGCGCCCGACGCGGATATGCCCAGGTGCGCGTAGCCGGGGCGTCCCAGATCCTGGACGGTGGTCAACAGACCCGGCGAGATGACGCGAATGTGGTTCAGACGAGGCCTTTCGCAGCTTTAGCAATGGGCACGAATCTTACATGATCGCCCATGCGCAGCAAGGCGGGTGGACCGGCGGCTGGGTCGAACAGGCGCAATGCCGTGCGCCCGATGATGCGCCATCCGCCTGGGGAGGCCATCGGATAGACGCCCGTCTGCCGCCCGCCGATGGCCACGCTGCCAGCCGGCACTGTTCTGCGCGGCGTTTCCAGGCGCGGCGCGGCGATCGATTCCGGAAGGCCGCCCAGATACGGAAAACCGGGCGAGAAGCCCAGGAAATAGACCAGATATTCGGCGCCGGAATGTATGGCGACGACTTCGTCGGGCGTGTGCCCGGTTAGCGCCGCGACAGTTTCCAGATCCGGACCGTATTCGCCGCCGTAAGCCACGGGAATCTCCACGGCGCGCGGCTCAGGCAGATGCACGGTGGCCGCTTGTGCGAAAAGCTCCTGCGCGACGCGCTCTACGTCGCCGTGACGGATCGCACGCGGGTCGAAGTCGATCAGAATCGAAGCGTAGGCCGGGTGCACGTTGGTCACGCCGCGCACGGATTGCAGCAGGGGCGTGAGGCGCAGCACGTCCTGGTGCGCTGCGAGCGAGATGCGGTCGTCGAATACCAGGAGCAGCGATCGGTCGCTGGCGTCCACAACGCGCATGCCGGGGGATTGACTCACTCTTCCCAGTTTGCTACTTTTCAGACTGTTGGGAGGTAACGAAATTATGACATCGGCGCAACTCACATCGGCAGGCAGCGCAGAAGTTGTTTGGCAGGACGGCGACAGGAAGCACAAAGGCTGGACGGTGCATCTGCATATCGGATCGGAAGTGATCAAACATACGCATCCGGAAGCGGAGCGGAATACGGACGATGCCACGCTGGTTTCGCTGGCCGTCGACGACGCCAAGGACGACGGCTACGAGTTGGATCCGGCGGCGGTCAAGGTCGTGCGGTAATCCTCGAAGGAGGCAGACCACGAAGGGCGATGGTCTGCCCCACTCAAACGTTCATCACGCGGTTCATGCGCTCGATGGCTTCGTCGATCTGCGCGGTGTTGGTGAAGCCGATGGTCACTGCATCGACGCAGCCCAAGTTCATGGCGAACTTCATGGAGGCGTCGCGGTCTTCCGCTTTGGTGAAGCGGCCTTCCCCGACCAGCTTCATACTGATCACGCCCATGCCCTGCTTGTGGACCGCCTTGGTGTGCGCCACCACTTCCTCCACGTTGCCGAGCTTGTCCACATCCTTCATGTCGGGCGTGTCCATGCGGGTGCCGTTGTGGTTCATGCGGATCATGGCGATTTGGAGCCACTGATTGCCGGGGATGGTGCGCAGCGCGGGCAGGCCGTGGATGGATGCGCCGTGGGCCACGATGATTTGCTTCTGCTGGGCGAGCGAAAATCCGTCGCGCAGGCTTTCGTAATCGGCGGCCCAAGTGGGCGGGCGCAAGCAATGCAACAGCAGAATGTCGATGTAATCCGTGTTCAGTTGTTTGCGGAATTGATCGATTTTGGGCGCGGGATCGCCGGAAGCGGGCGTGCTGTACTTGGTCATCAGGCGGTAGCTATCGCGCGGCAGACCCTTCAGCGCGATGGCTAGCATCTCCGGCATGCCGTGATAGCTTTCGGCGGTTTCGAAGAAGCGCACGCCGTTATCGTAGGCGTGGCGGACCAGGCGCGTGAACCCCTCCTGCCCCAGTGCGCGTTGCGCGGCTCCGCTGGTGGTGCCGGTGCCGAAGGCCAGGCGGGTGACCTTCACTTTGGATTTGCCGAGCGCCACCCAGTCGGTGGCTGAGCGTTTGTGCTTCGCCAGGGCGGCGCCGCCGGTGGTGGAGATTACCGAGGCGGCCACGCCGGTCTTCAGAAAGTCGCGTCGCGTGAAATGGGGCATGCATTCCTCCTGAAGGACACTTTACCACTGATAGGCATGCTTCGCTCTGTTCAACTATTGA
>Ga0302326_10007912_pt1 | contig 23544 bp, 16 predicted proteins | sample Palsa_T0_3_FD_202264 | JGI IMG/M metagenome (GOLD analysis project Ga0302326, IMG submission 202264) | Peat permafrost microbial communities from Stordalen Mire near Abisko, Sweden - Palsa_T0_3 | ecosystem: Environmental > Terrestrial > Soil > Palsa > Peat permafrost | place: Sweden: Abisko... | reverse complement strand
CTCGCAGTTCATGCACGAGCAGGTGCGGGTCGGCAGCGAGCTCGAGATCGCGCATCCGGTGAATCTGTTCGCGCTCGAGAAGTTGGCGCGCAAACATCTGTTGCTTGCCGGCGGCATTGGCATCACGCCCTTCATGGCGCAATTGCATGATCTGCGCCTGACCGATGTGCCCTACGAACTGCATTACGCGACCCGCTCACCCGAGCACGGCGCGTACTGCGAGCTCATCTCGCAGGCCGAGCCGCGGCGCTCGCGTCTATATCACGACAGCGCCGGAAAGTTCATGGACATCGAGGGCCTGCTGTCGCAGCAGTTGCTCGGCACGCACGTGTACGTCTGTGGCCCGGCCGGCATGATCACGCGCGTGCTTGATACCGCGCGCGCGCTCGGCTGGCCCGACAGCCACGTGCATTACGAGAAGTTCAGTGCACCGCCGACCGGCGATGCCTTCGATGTCTATCTGGCGAAATCGGCGGTGGCCGTGCACGTGCTGCCCGACCAGAGTCTGCTCGAAGCGATCGAGGCGGCCGGTGTGGATGCGCCGTATCTGTGCCGCGGCGGGGTATGCGGATTCTGTCGTGCCGAGGTCGTCGCCGTGGACGGCGAGCTGGTGCACAATGATCACTTTCTATCGGCCGAAGAGAAGGCCTCGGGCAAGTTCATCATGCCGTGTGTGTCGCGCGCCCGTTGCAGCAAGCTGGTCTTGAATCTGTAGGAGCTGGCGTCATGAACGTTGCCTTGAAGCAGGGTGAGATTTTTCGCGGCGCATTCGGCTTTCGCAACAGCGCGCAGGCGATCCGCCGCTTTCCAATGCCGTTTCCCGAGGATCGCTACATGTACTCGGTGAACATCGAGCCGCACGTGGCCGGCCCCAGGGGATCGGTGACCGAATTCCCGATTGATGTCGATGAGCACTACGTGAATGAGTGCCAAGAGCGCGACTTGGTGCTGGCGGAGGATCCGCTGCGCTATCAGGCGCTGCCGCACATGATGAGCGCGCAGTGGGACACGCTCGAGCTGGGCATGGACTCACTGGCGCGCGCCTATCCGCACAGCTTCTCGCTCAGCAAGCACGGGCGGGCCTGGCACTGGATCAATCGCCCGCTCGGGCTCGACCAGCACTTCAGCTTCGGCGATCCGGCGAGCCTGCCGCGGCCGCCGCTGGAATACATCACGCGTCAGCTGCAGGGCGACTGGGTGGTGATGGATCAGCGCGACAATGATCTGTGGGTGGAAGCCGGCATGGTCACGGGGCCCGCGGACTGGTCGATGGATTTCGATCTCGGCATGAGCTTCAAGGAATGGCACGGACCGGTGCCGCTCGGGCACGAGATGGGCGTGTTCGATCGCGCGCTCAAGTTTCTGTTGAATCTGCGCCTGAACGAGCCGGTGCGACGGCTGAATTGGACCATGACCGTGAATCCGCGGCTCGATACCTCACCGCATAACTATGACCGATGGGGCCCTGAGCGCACCAGTGTGACGGCGCAGAACGTGGCGGATATCCTGCACCTGCGCGTGGAGCTGCAGGGGCTCTGGCGCCTGCCGCGCTCCAACGGCGTGGTATTCCTGGTGCGCACCTACATGCTGAGCCTGCGCGACCTGGTCACTATTCCCAAATGGGCGCGGCGTGTGCATCGCGTGTTGCGCGATCTGCACCCGGCATTGGTCGACTACAAGGGGCTCACGCGGCATCGGCCCATAGCGGTCGCGTACCTGAGCCAATTCGATGACGGCACTGCGACCACGCCCGGCACCGCGCCGGAATAGCCGCGCCAGCCGCGCGCCGCACACCACTTCAGGAGACAGCATATGGCATTGAGTTGGCGTTATTCGGTCCTGGCGGACCGGCATCGTGCGCTCGGATCGAAGCTCGAGGATTGGAACGGCATGGGAACTGCGTGGACCTATGCGCACGACATGGCGCTCGATCACGTGGCCATCAGAACCAAGGCCGGACTCATGGACGTCTCGGGCCTGAAGAAGCTGCATCTGGTCGGCCCGCATTCCTCGGCCATCCTGCATTACGCCACCACCCGCGATGTCAGCAAGATCTATCCGGGCAAGTCCGCCTACGCCTGCATGCTCAACGAGGCCGGACATTTCATCGAGGACTGCATCCTCTACCGCACCGCGCCCAACGCCTGGATGGTCGTGCATGGCAGCGGCGCCGGGCACGAGACGCTCACCCAGGCGGTGGTCGGCCGCAACGCCGCCATGGTGGTCGACGATGATCTGCACGATCTGTCGTTGCAGGGCCCCGCGGCGGTGGACTTTCTGGCCAAATTCGTGCCGGGGATACGCGAACTCAAATATTTTCATCACTTGCCGACCACGCTGTTCGGCCGTCCGGTGCTGATCTCACGCACCGGTTACAGCGGCGAGCGCGGCTACGAGCTGTTCTGCAAGGCCGAGGACGCGGGCCTGATCTGGGACACCGTGCTCGCCGAGGGCAACAGCTACGGCATCGTCCCGACCTGCTTTGCGACCCTGGACATGCTGCGCGTGGAAAGTTGCCTGCTGTTCTACCCGTACGACATGTCGCAGATGTATCCCTTCGCCCACGATCCGCCCGGCGATAGCCTGTGGGAACTCGGACTGGACTTCACCGTGAGTCCGGGCAAGAGCGACTTTCGCGGCGCCGATCAGCACTACCGCCTCAAGGACCGGCAGCGTTTCAAGATCTTCGGGCTGTTGGTCGATGGCGCGGTGCCGGCCGATATGGGCGATGCCGTCTATGCCGAGGGAAAGCAAGTCGGCGTCGTGACCTGCGGCATGTACTCGACGCTGACGCGCAAATCGATGGCGCTGGCGCGGCTGGACCGGCCTGCCGCGGTGCACGGCAAGCGCCTGGAGATTCGCGGCAAGCGCGTGAATGGTGCGGCCACGGCGCATACGCTGCCGTTCGACGATCCGGAGAAGAAGAAGCGCACCGCCGCGGGCTGAGCGCTGCGGCCTAAGCGGCGCGCCGCGCCCGGGCGGCGTGCAGCGTATTCTGCAGCAGACAGGCAATCGTCATCGGGCCCACACCGCCCGGAACCGGCGTGATGGCTGCGGCGACACCGCGAGCCTCCTCGAATGCGACATCACCGACCAGTCGCGACTTGGTGCCGGGTGCCGCGGGCAGGCGGTTGATGCCGACGTCGATCACGATCGCACCGGGTTTGATCCAATCGCCGCGAATCATCTGCGGGCGGCCGACCGCCGCCACCAGGATGTCCGCCTGCCGGCAGCGCCCGGGCAGATCACGGGTCTTGGAGTGAGCAATCGTCACCGTGCACTGTTCACCCAGTAGCAGCTGCGCCATGGGCTTGCCGACGATGTTGGAGCGCCCGACGATCAGGGCATCCAGGCCGAGCAGCGGGATCTGGAGCGATTTGATCAGAATCAGCGCCCCAAGAGGCGTGCACGGCACGATTCCGGGGCCGCCGGTGGCCACGCGGCCGACGTTGATCGGGTGAAAGCCATCCACATCCTTGGCCGGATCGATCGCCTCGATCACGGCGCCGCTGTCGATATGCCGCGGTAGCGGCAATTGCACCAGAATGCCGTCGACTTCCATGTCGGTGTTGAGTCGGTCGATCAGCCCGAGCAGCTCCGCCTGGCTGACTTGCGCGCTCAGGCGATGCTCGACCGAACGCATGCCCGCCTCGATGGTGCTGCGGATCTTGCTGCCCACATAGACTTCGCTGGCCGGATCACTGCCCACCAGCACCACCGCCAGTCCCGGGCGGATCCGGTGTGTGTGCGACAGTTCCTCGACGCCGGTGGCGACCTGGTGCCGCAGCCCTTCGGCAACCGCCTTGCCATCGATGATCAGCGCACTCATGTCACCACATCCTGCTCGATGATCGCGGCTGCGTCCAGATGCCTGGCTCGGTGACGAAGCACCTTAGTGCAGACCGGAGAACTTCAGCGCCAATGTGGTGCGCGCGCAGTCACGCGAGCCGCGTGTCTCGCAAATGCAACGTCAATGAATGTTGACCTGGATTCGCGCCGCATGATATTCGTATGCAACATAGTTCACTGCCATGCAAAAGCCTTTTTCAGGGTAGGCACGAGGTTTGCACCGCCGCTAGGTACGGCGCGCAGTGGGCACAGGTAGCAGACGACGGATCTGCCGCCGGTAACTTAGATTGCGACAGGCGATAACTAGATAGGCGAACGCCGCGGCCCTAGCGCGCGTACTCAAGTTTCATTCTGGGAGAGTCTCACATGCCAAGACTGCAGCGTACTGTCGATACAGGGCGCACTGCGCCTCATCAGTCATTTGAGGGCCTGGGAATGCGCCTCGCAGTCGCGGCGCTGATCCCGCTCGCAGCGCTGAGCGCACCTCGGCTGGCGCGGGCCGCCGCGGCCGATACGCAGCCCGACGAGGAGTTGCAGGAAATCGTGGTCTCGGCCGAAAAGCGCGCCTCGACCGTGCAGGAGACACCGATCAGCCTGTCCGCGCTGAGCGCCGAAGACCTGCAGAATCGTAACATCACCAGTTTGGAAGATCTGGCCGGTGCGGTTCCAGGTGTCTCGATGCGCACGGCGGGCCCCGGTCAGACCGAATACGAAATGCGCGGCCTGACTTCCGCCGGCGGCTCGACCGCTACGGTCGGTTTCTACGTCGATGAGACGCCGCTGTCCGCATCTGCCGTGGCGCTGAACGGCCGCACCGTCATCGATCCGGACCTGTTCGATCTCAACCACGTCGAGGTGCTGCGCGGGCCGCAGGGCACGCTCTATGGCGCCGGATCGATGGGCGGCACGATCAAGCTGGTCACCAATCAACCCGAGCTGGGCAAATACGATGCCGCTGCGGATTTGAACACCTCGTACACTGATTCCGGAGGCAGCTGGAACGGTGGCGGCAGCGTGATGGTGAACCTGCCGATCGGTGATGACGTGGCGCTACGCGTCGTCGGCAGCGACAAGTACATCAGCGGCTGGATCGACCGCGTCGTCGATTCCAATTTCCCGTTCCCGACGGGTCCGTACGGGACGCCGGGGACGCCCTCGGAATGCGTCTACTACTACTGCAATCGCGGTGACGTGCAGGACGCGACGCCCTCGAAGATCATTACCGGCGCGAACCTGGAGCGATTCACCTCCGCACGAGCGGCGCTGCTGGTGAAGCCGAGCGATCAGCTGTCCTTGACGACCAACATGATGTATCAGCGTATCGACGCCGATGGCTATAACAACTACCAGGCCACGGGCACATCGCCCTCGCCTTATCCGACCACTCCGGGGGTATACCAGCCGTACGACATCGAGGAGCCGTATTACGACTCGTTCAAGATGGTGAGCCTGGATGCCGTCTACGACTTCGGCCCCGCAACGCTGACCTTCGCCCCGGCGTATTGGCGCCGCTACGTGTTTCAGTCGACCGATTCGACCGAGGCGCTGCAGAACATCAATAATCTGACCGCCTTCCTGCCCAGCCTGTACGTGGAGGAGGATCCGACCACCCAGGACAGCTTCGAACTGCGCCTCGCGTCGAATGGCACCGGCCCGCTGCAATGGCAGGGGGGCGTCTACGGCGCCGATCTGCATTCGGGCTACGTCACTTTCAACGAGAATACGCCGTATGCAACCGCATTGACTTGCGGTGCCCCATCGCCTGCCAACCCGGTCGGTGGTCACTGCCCGCCCGATGAGCAGGGCAATCCCAACAGCATATATCAATATCCCAACGCGACCCTGCCGCCCTATTCGAGTGGCGAGGCCGCCAACCCGAATGGCGTCATTTTCAACGACAACAATCCGAACGTCATGAAGCAGGTCGCCATATTCGGCGAGACCTCCTATAAGATTCTGGACGATCTCAAAGCGACCGTCGGTTTACGCTTCTTTCACTATACGATCGCCAACCACGCGGATCAGGCGGGCCTCGGCACGGCGGCCGAGAACCAGGACCACACGATCCTGGATGTGCGCCAGAATGGCAGCGCGGTGTTGCCGAAGGTGAACCTGTCCTATACACCCACGCCAGACCTGACCGTGTACGGCACGGTCGCCAGGGGCTCGCGGCCCGGCGGCGTGAATCTGCCGATTCCGATCCCGAGTGTGCAGCAGCTGGAAGCCAATCCGAACGGCTACAACTGCAACATTCCGCTCGCGAACCAGCTCGATCCGAGCCTGAAGGTGCCGGCCGGATCGTACGTGTCGCAGCAGCCGCAGTATGGGCCGGACTCGGTATGGAGCTTCGAGCTCGGCGAGAAGGCGCGGTTCGATGATCGGCGCTTTACGATCAACGCCGACGCCTATTACATCAAGTGGTCCCAGATTCAGCAGGTCGTGTCCCTGACCTGCGGCTATCCGTACGACACCAACGCCGGCAATGCGCGGGCGTTCGGGCCGGAAGTGGAGACCTCGACGCGGCTGACGGACCAGCTGACCTTTGACGTGTCCGGCGCCTATACGAACGCCAAGATCAACGACCCCAGCCCTGCGGCGCAGGCAGCCGGTTTCTACCCCGGGATCGATGTCATCAACGTTCCGGAGTACACCGTGGTTGCCTCGCTCGATTATCACCGTCCGGTAACGGCCGCGCTCACCGGCATGTTCCATTTGTCGAGCTCGCTGGTCGGGCCGATTCAGGACCAGGCGTACTACCGCGAGACGCTGCCTTCGCACAACACCCTGGATCTTAGAACGGGCGTCTTAAGCGAGAAATGGGGGGCATACTTCGTTGGCACCAACCTGACCAACAAGCTGGCGGCGCTGACCATCGACAACACCGTGTTCGCGTGGCAGCAGCCAACGATTACGCGCGTATCGACCAACCAGCCGCGTACACTGGGTGTCGATTTCACTTATAAGTTCTGATCTGGGGGGGGGCTCGCCATGAACAGACTGACGCTGCTGCTCGCGAGTGCGCTCGTTCTGCCGGTGCCGGTTGCCACCTGGGCCGCCGAGCGCATCGAGGTGGTCGAGCGCGCGCTGACCGACGCCACGCTGGATCTGGGCGCCAAGGGGGATTCGCTCGGTGATCTGCTGACCTGGGCCAACCCGGTGTTCGATGCCGGCAACAAGACGCAGCTCGGCACCGACCAGGGCTACTGCGTGCGGGTGGTCGTGGGCAAGAGCTGGGAATGTTCGTGGACGCTGTTCCTCAAGAACGGCCAGATCTCGGTCGAGGGACCGTTCTTCGACGACAAGGATTCGGTCCTGGCCGTGATCGGCGGCACCGGCAAATACGCCGGCGCGCGCGGTACGCTCAAGCTGCACGCGCGCGATGCCCAGAGTTCCTCGTACCAGTTCGTCTACGAGCTGCTCTGAGGCAACCCCAGCCGGCCGAACAGCCACCTGGCCGAACAGCGCCCGGCCGGCCGCAGGGCTGGTCCCGGGCCACCCGCACTCATTAGAATAAGAAATTCCCTGCAGCCCAATGCATTGGACTTACTTATGAACGATCAGCAATCGACGCCGCTGGCCCGCGCGGACGTGGCTACCGAGCTGCATCCGTACACCGATGCCCGCTTGCACGAGAAGATCGGCCCGATCGTGATCGAGCGCGGCCAGGGCATCTACGTCTACGACACCGCCGGCAAGGAGTACATCGAGGGCATGGCCGGCCTGTGGTCGGTGGCCGTGGGCTTCAGCGAGCCGCGCCTGGTGCAGGCGGCCGCGGCGCAGATGTCGAAGCTGCCCTACTACCATATCTTCGGCCACAAATCGCACGAGCCGGCGATCCGGTTGGCCGAGAAGCTCGTGGCGATGACGCCGGCCCAGCTCACGCGAGTGTTCTTTACCAACTCGGGTTCCGAAGCCAACGACACGGTCGTCAAGCTGGTCTGGTACTACAACAACGCACTGGGTCGGCCGAAGAAAAAGAAGTTCCTGAGCCGTCACAAGGCCTATCACGGCATCACCGTGGCTTCGGGCAGTCTGACCGGGCTGCCGGCCAATCATCGCGACTTCGATCTGCCGGCCATCCCGGTGCGTCACCTGACCTGTCCGCATTTCTATCGCTTTGGCGCCGCGGGCGAGAGCGAGGCGCAATTCACGGCGCGCCTGCTGGCCGAAGCCGAGGCGGTCATTCTCGAGGAGGGACCCGAGACCGTGGCGGCGTTCATCGGCGAGCCGCTCATGGGGGCCGGAGGCGTGATGCCGCCGCCGCAAGGCTACTGGCCGGGCATCGAAGCGCTGTGCCGCAAGTATGAGATTCTGCTGGTCGCGGATGAGGTCATCAACGGCTTTGGCCGGCTCGGCAGCAGCTTCGGTGCCGTGCACTATGGCTTTGAGCCCGACCTCATGGTGGTCTCAAAGCAGCTGACCTCCTCGTACGTGCCGCTGGCTGCGGTGCTGTTTTCGGAAAGCGTCTACGCCGCGATCGCCGACAACAGCGCCCGCATAGGCACCTTCGGCCACGGCTTTACGACTTCCGGACACCCGCTGGCGACGGCCGTGGCGCTCGAGAACCTCAGGATTCTCGAGGAACGTGATCTCACGGGCCACGCCAAGCGTGTCGGCGCGGTCATGCAGCACGAACTCGCCAAGCTCGCCTCGCATCCGCTGGTCGGGGAGGTGCGCGGCGCGGGGCTGATCGCCGGTATCGAGCTGGTCGAGGACAAGGCCTCGAAGCGCTCTTTCGAGCCGCAGTGGAAGGTCGGGCTAAAGGCCTTTGGACTGGGACACCAGAATGGGCTCATCGTCCGCGCCATCGGCGACACGATCGCGCTGTGTCCGCCGCTGATCATCACCGAGGCGCAGATGCACGAAATGATCGCGCGGCTGCGCAAGACATTGGACGACACGGCGACGGCGCTGGCGGCCGACGGCCCGTTGCAGAAGAGGTATGCGTGATGCAGACGGAACTGTTGATCGGCAATCGCGTGGAAGCGGGCCAGGGCCCGTCCGATTCGGTGCTCAATCCGCGCACCGGGCAGGTGATTGTCAGCATGGCCGATGCGACCGCGGGTCAGGTGGATGCCGCCGTCAATGCGGCCGCCAAAGCCTTTGAGAAATGGTCGCTGACCACGCCGATCGAGCGCTCTACGTACCTGCTCAAGATCGCCGACATGATCGAGCGCGAAGCCGATGCCTTCGCCGAGCTCGAGGCGCTCAACTGCGGCAAGCCCAAGCATCTGATGCTGCGCGACGAGCTGCCGGCGATCGCCGACTGTTTTCGATTCTTCGCCGGGGCGGTGCGCTGCATGCATGGCCCGCTCGCAGGCGAATACCTGGCGGGCCATACCTCGATGATCCGCCGTGACCCGCTCGGGGTCGTCGGTTCGATCGCACCGTGGAATTATCCGTTGATGATGGCTGCCTGGAAGCTGGCACCGGCCCTCGCCGCCGGCAATACCGTGGTGCTCAAGCCCTCCGAGCTCACGCCGCTGACCACGCTGCTGTTGGCCAAGCATCTGGCGGCCATACTGCCGGAAGGTGTGGTCAACGTCGTGGCCGGGCGCGGCAGCACCGTCGGCGATGCCCTGATCCGTCACCCCAAGGTGGCGATGGTGTCCCTGACCGGCAGCATCGCGACCGGCGAGAAGGTGGTCGCGGCGGCCGCGAAGCCCATCAAGCGCACGCACCTGGAGCTTGGCGGCAAGGCGCCGGTGGTGGTGTTCGACGATGCCGACCTGTCGGCCGTGGTCGAGGGTATCCGGACCTTTGGTTTCTACAACGCGGGCCAGGACTGCACCGCGGCCTGCCGCATCTATGCCGGATCGAAAATCTACGAGCGTCTGGTCGCCGATCTGTCGAGCGCCGCAAACACGCTCAAGTACGACAGCGCCACCGACAGCGAGAATGAACTGGGGCCGCTGATCTCGGCCACGCAGCGCAGCCGCGTCGCGGCCTTCGTCGATCGCGCCCTGGCACTGCCGCACATCAGCGCAGCCACGGGCAAGGCGCGGCCGGCCTCGGGGCGCGGGTTCTTTTATCAGCCCACGGTGCTGGCAGGCGCGCGCCAGGATGACGAGATCGTGCGCCGCGAGGTGTTCGGGCCGGTCGTGACGGTCACGCCCTTTCACGACGTCGAGGACGCGGTCCAATGGGCCAACGATTCCGACTACGGCCTGGCCTCCTCGGTGTGGTCCAAGGATGTCACGCGCGCTCTGGCCACCGCGGCGCGCCTGCGCTACGGCTGCACCTGGGTCAACACGCATTTCATGCTGGTCAGCGAGGTGCCGCATGGCGGCCTCAAGCAGTCCGGCTATGGCAAGGATCTGAGCATGTACGCGCTCGAGGACTACACCCTTGTCCGCCACGTCATGGTCAAGATCGCCTGAATTCCCGCGTGATCGACCTGTCGGGCAAAGTCGCTCTGGTCACCGGCTCGACCACCGGTATCGGTGAGGCCACGGCGCGCTGCCTGGCGGAAGCCGGCGCGACCGTGATGATCAGCGGACGCAATGCGCAACGCGGCGAGTCCGTGGCCGGCGCGCTGCGTGCGGCTGGGGCGCGTACCGCCTTCGAACGCGTCGATCTGGCCGCGCACGGTGCCTGCGAGGCGCTGGTCGCCTCGACCTTGGATCGGTTTGGCGCGCTCGACATCCTGGTCAACAACGCCGGCATTCTCTACACCGCCAATGCGATCGATACTAGCAATGAGCAGTGGCTTGCGACCATGGCGGTCAATGTCACGGCCTTGTTCTACCTGAGCCGCGCGGCCATCACCCACATGCGCCGGGCCGGCGGCGGGGCCATCGTCAACGTCGCCTCGGAATGGGGCCTGAACGGGGAACCCAACCATGTCGCCTACTGCGCCAGCAAAGGCGCCGTGATTCAGATCACGCGCTGCCTGGCACTCGATCATGCGCGCGATCAGATTCGCGTCAACGCCGTGTGTCCGGGTGAGATCCACACGCAGATGGTCGATGACATCCTGGCGGCGCAGGGCGGGGACCGCAGTGCGCAACTGCAACGGCTCGCCGCCGGCATTCCGATGCGGCGTCTGGCCTCGCCGATCGAAGTCGGTCGCGTGATTCGATTCCTGGTGTCGGCGGAAGCCAGCTACATCACCGGCGCCAACCTGCCGGTGGACGGCGGCAACGATGCCACCGGCGGCCCGTACCCGTAGCCTCCGGCCCCCACAGGACCGAGCCGTTCGATCAGCCAGGAGCGCAGCATGGCGATGGCGGCATCGCTGAGCGCTTCGGGCTGGGTGACCAGGTAGTAGCCATAGCCTTCATCGAACACGGCCTCGAACGGCTTGACCAGTCGGCCCGTGCGCACGTGTTCGCTGAACAAATTGGTGTCGACCAGCACGATGCCATCGCCGCTGAGCGCGTACTGGACCGCGAGCATGGCGGTGTCGAACACCAGGCCGCGTTCGACGTTGACGGCCACGCGGGCGTGACGCGTGAACTGCGTCCAGATGTGGTGTCGCGGCAGATCGTTGAGGCGCACATGAATGATCTCGTTGGCGGCGATGAAGGCCGCGAGATCCTTGTCGGCATGCTGGGCGCGCAGCTGCGGATGACACAGGATGCTCAAGCGCACGGGCCAGAGCAGGTCGGTGACCAGGTGCGTGACCATGGGCTTGGAGTACACCACGGCCACGTCCACGTCCGTGGGCGGCGGCCCGACGCCGTACGGACTAACCATATCGATTTCGACTTCCGAGCTCGCGCGCCGGAAATCGCGCAGGATCGGGACCGCCAGGTGAATGGCAAAGCTCGGCGGCATCTGCACGCGCAGCGTGCGCAACGTCGGGGTGTCCTGGCGCCGGATGTCGTTCAGGGCGTGTTCGAGGCCGTCAAGGGATCGCATGACGGCGGACAACAGAATCTCGCCCGCCTTGGTCAGGTTCAGCGAGTGTGGCCGGCGCTCGAACAACTGCACGCCGATCAGCGTTTCGACCGCGATCACATGCCGCGACAGCGCACTCTGTGAAATCTGCAGGGCATTGGCGGCCGCCGTGAAGCTGCCGTGCTTGGCGACCGCCTCGAAAGCGCGCAGGGCATTGAGCGGCAGCCAGCGCCGGCCGATGGTTGGTTTTTCCACGAAGCAAGCCTCCTGCCGCCTGCGCCACATCCTAATGCCATTTTTCGATGGCGCTATGCGTTTTCTTGGCTTTTCGGCAAACCGGGAGCGTGCAACGCTGTGCCTCTCATGCAGCACATCCCCTTCGGTCAGACCGGCCTCAAGGTATCCAAGCTGTGTCTGGGCACGATGGGCTTCGGCAGCTCGGCCTGGAAGGGCTGGGTGCTCGATGAGGATCGGGCGGTACCGATCCTGCAACGCGCGCTGGAGCTCGGCATCACTTTCTTCGACATGGCCGACTGGTACTCGACCGGCCGCAACGAGGAGGTGGTCGGCCGCAACCTGTTGCGATTTGCCGCGCGCGATGCGCTGGTGCTGGCGACCAAGGTGTTCTACCCCATGAGCGAGGCGGCCAATGACCGCGGGCTCTCGCGAGCGCACCTGATGAGCTCGATCGATCGTTCCTTGCGACGCTTGGGGACCGATTACGTGGATCTCTACATCATCCACGCCTTCGATCCGGACACGCCCATCGAGGAGACCCTCGAAGCGCTGCACGACATCGTCAAGGCCGGCAAGGCCCGCTATCTCGGGGCCTCGACCATGTACGCCTGGCAGTTCGCGAAGATGAACTACACCGCGCGCCTGAACGGCTGGACGCCGTTCGTGAACATGCAGTGCCAATACAACCTGCTGTATCGCGAAGAGGAGCGCGAGATGATGCCGTACTGCCAGGATGCCGGCATTGCCGTGACCACTTTCAGTCCGCTGGCGCGCGGCTTCCTGACCGGCGACAGCCACAGCGCCCGCACCGCGCACGACATCTACCTGAATTTCTACGGCGATGAGATCGACTGCGAAATCGCGCGTCGCGTGCGCGAGCTGGCCCAGCGCCGCGCAGTCACTCCGGCGCATATCGCCACCGCCTGGGTCGCCGGCAGTCCACGCGTCACAGCGCCGCTGATCGGCGCGGACGCCGTCGAGCAGGTGGATGTGGCGGTGGCCGCCTCGGCGCTGCCCCTGGAGGCCGAGGAACGCGCTTTTCTCGAGGCGCCGTATCGGCCGCGCGATGAAATCAACGACTACAACCCGGTCCGGCGCCCACGCGCCCTGGGCCCACTTTAGAGGTCGCTCATGCTCTACATCGGTGAAGGCTTCGAGGGCGGCGGCGGCAACGCGGCGCACATCAACCTGCTGCTCGGACCCAAGCAGGGACCGTTGGGCGGCGCCTGGGCAACTGCGGCGGCGAGTCCGGGACCCGGGCACATCCCCTTTCAGGTGGTGCTCAAGCCAAACCTGCCGGTCAAGCCGGCCACGCTGTTCATCGCCAAAGCGGTACTGCGCGATGCCAAGCACGAGAAGCTGACCTGGGGACCGGCACAGGCCGGCGTGGCCGCAGGGCTCACGCGCGCGCTGCTGGACGGCGTGCTGCCAGCGGAGGCCGAGGACTCCTGGCTCAGCATCGCGCTGGTGTGGGTCGACTGGAATGCCGACGACGCCGATGCCGTCTACGCCAACAACAAGGTGGCCGCGCAGGCGGCCGCTCAGCGCGCCATGACGGCCGGATGGCCCACGCGTGCGCAACTCGCCAGCGCTCTGGCGAGCGTGAGCAATCCGTTCTACACCCCGAAGTCGCCCTGATTCGCCCATGATCGCGTCGATCCAGATTACGCACCACCGGCTCAAGGTTGAGCCGCCGTTCTGCGCCAGCTGGGACAGCAAGCCGCGCCGGCATTTCGATGCCACGATCGTGCGCGTGGCGACAGACAGCGGACTGGTGGGCGTGGGCTCAGGCGATCTCATGGTCGGCTTCGCCGGACACGAGCCGTTGTTCATCGGCCACGACCCCATGGCGCTCGAACGCCACTTCCGCGTGCTCTCGCATATCGACTTTCACTACGGCCGCTGCTGGCCACTGGATCTCGCGTTGTGGGATCTGGCCGGCAAGATCACCGGCCAACCCTGCTGGAAGCTGCTCGGGGGCCTGTCCAGCCGCGTGCCGGCCTACGCCTCCTCGGGCGTACTGCGCGATCCCGCAGGCATGGCCGAGCAGGCCGAACGCTACCTGGCGCGCGGCTTCAGGGCCATGAAGGTCCGATTTCACCGCGGCGACTGGCACGATGACATCAGAGCGCTAGAGACGGTGCGCGCCCGCGTCGGTCAGCGGCTCGAGCTTATGGTCGATTGTAATCAAGGCTGGCGCCTGCCCTGGGACACGCAGAGCTCCTGGAGCTTCAAGGACGCGCTGGCCGTGGCGCGCGAGCTCGAGCGCCTGAAGGTCTACTGGATGGAGGAACCCCTGCACCGGGCCGACCGTGCCGGCATGCGCGCGCTGCGCGAGGCCACCGACGTGCGCATCGCCGGCGGCGAGATGACGCGGCAATTGCACGAACTGCGCGACCTGATCGTCGGCGGCTGCCTCGATGTGCTGCAACCCGACGTCGCGCTCGTCGGGGGTATCACGGGGCTGCGGCGCACGGCCGTCATGGCGCAGGAGCACAACCTGGTGTTCTCACCGCATACCTGGACCAACGGCATGGGCCTGACCGCTAACGCGCACCTCGCTGCGGGGCTCGCGGAGTCGCCGTTTCTCGAGTACGCGTTCGACCCTCCGGATTGGGACCTCGCGCGCCGGGATTTCATGATGGCCGAGCCGCTCGGCGTCGATGCCGACGGCATGATCGAATTGGGGGACGCGCCCGGCATGGGTTATGCGCTGGATGAATCGGCGCTCGCCAGGACCCTGCTTTAGGCGATGCCGGAATGAGACAAGTGCGATGACGGGATGAGACAAGCAAATTCTCAGCACATTGCCAATAGATTGCAAATTGATGAAACGGGGGGGAGTCACATGGGAGCCAGGGGAGAAGCTATGACTACGAACACGAAGCCACGCCGGACGTTACTGGTGGATGCCGCGGTCGCCGCTTGCATCCTGGCCGCCCGGGTCGCATCGGCCGATCAGTCCACGACCGCAAGCGCCGGCGATGCCGGCAGCGGTGATGTGCTCGCGGAGGTGACCGTGACCGCCGAGCGTCGCACGGAAAACCTGCAGGATGTGCCGATCACGATCCAGGCGCTCAGCGGCGAGACCCTGCAGGAGCTGCATGTCGACACCTTCGAGGACATGGTCAAGTTCCTGCCGAACGTGTCCGTGTCGGGCACCGGCCCCGGGCAAAGCAACATCTATATGCGTGGTCTGTCGACGGGCCAGACCGGCATTCAAGGATCGGGCGGCGTCGGCCAGTTTCCCAACGTCGCCGTGTATCTCGATGAGCAGTCTGGGCAACTGCCGGACCGCAATCTCGACATCTACTCGGCGGATATCGAGCGCGTCGAGGTGCTCGAAGGGCCTCAGGGCACCCTGTTTGGTGCCGGCGCGCAGGCCGGCGTGGTGCGCTATATCACCAACAAGCCGAAATTGGACGTCGAGGAAGGCGCCGTCAATGCCGGTTACTCACTGACCACCGGCGGCGATCCCAGCACCAATGTCGATGCGATGATCAACGTGCCGGTGATCCCGGGCGTCTTCGCCGTGCGCGCGGTGATCTATGACGACGCGCGCGGCGGCTACATCAACAACATTCCCGGCACGTTTACCCGTGAGCCCACCGACAAGGTGGTGACCGGCTATTTCGGCGGCGTGGTGCCGCCCAACAGCGGCCCGCTCAACAACAACGCCGAGGTCCAGAACGCCTTCAACCCGGTCACCTACAAGGGTGGTCGCCTGGAGGCGCTGTGGCAGGTCAACGACAGTTGGAACGCTCTGGTGACCGAAGCGGTCCAGAACATGGATGCCGAAGGTGTGGACTGGGAGGAAGCCTATGACGGAGAGGGCAAAACCCTGCCGGACCTGTCTGTGCAGCTCTACAACCCGAGCTATGACAAGGACATGTTCGAGGACACGCAGCTGACTATCAACGGCCGTATCGCTGCGCTCAAGGTCGTGTACTCGGGCGGTTTCCTGGTGCGCCGGGTCAACGAGTCGCAGGACTACACCAACTACTCGCGCGGTACCTACGCGGGCTATTACCAGTGCAACTATCCGGGCTATCCATTCGTGGGCGGCAAGCCCACGGCAGGCTCGACCGGGTACTGCTATTCGCCGAGCGGGTTCTGGACCGACCATCAGTCGAGCACGCATCAGAGCCACGAGCTGCGCGTGAGCACGCCCGATGACTGGCGGCTGCGCGGTCTGGTGGGCCTGTTCTACGAGAACTTCACGGTCCACGAGCAGACCGACTGGTTTTATGGAACCAGTCCGAATTTTGTACAGATCGTGCCGCCGGCGGGCTCCAATTCCAACAATCCCGACGTGCGGCCGCTCGGCGACAGTTTCTTCGACGACATCACGCGTGGCTACAAGCAGAAGGCCGCCTTTACCTCGATCGACTTCGACATCGTGCCGAAGAAGCTGACCCTCACGCTCGGCACACGCTGGTACAACATCGAGGATTTCGAGGGCGGCTCCAACGTCGGCAGCTTCGGCTGCGAGATCTACGGTCCCTACGACGGCGGCGTCCCGGCTTACCCCTGCGGCACCCAGGATGGCTCCAACGGCAACAATCTGACCGCCCAGAGTCTCGACAAGACCTACGCCGGCTTCAAGAGTCGCGCCAATCTGACCTGGCACGTGACCGACGATGCCATGCTCTACTACACCTGGTCGCAGGGTTTCCGTCCGGGTGGCTTCAATCGCGGGGCGACTGTTCTGCGTCCGGATTCGCCGCTCTATGGCGTCTGGCAGCCCGCGGTGGCATTCGGGCCCGACACGCTGATCAACAATGAGATCGGCTGGAAGACCGAGTGGTTCGATCACCGCCTGCAGTTCAACGGCGCCGTCTACCAGGAGTTGTGGCAGAACGTGCAGCTCGGAATCTTCGATCCGAGTGTGACCGGAAATCTGACCTTCGATACCAACGGACCAAACTTCCGCGTCATTGGCAGTGAATTCTCGGCGATAGTGGTCCCGACACGCGGGCTCACGGTCACGGCCTCGGGATCTTGGAACAGCAGCGAATCGACCTCCACTTTGAATCTGAAGGAGAATAACGGCTCGCCCATTCCTGCCTTGGCCAATCCTTTTGGCCCGATCGGCACGCCGCTCGCGCAGTCGCCGCCGTTCCAGGGCAACATCCGCACGCGCTACGAATTCCCGCTCGCCGATTACCAGGCCTTCGGCCAGGTCGGGGTCAATCACGTGGGCGGCTCGTATTCCACGACCAACTTCCTGCAGACCACACTGCAGGGGGCGCCACAGCGCTTCTACGATCCCGCGTACACGACCTGGGATATCGCAGTGGGCATCGGCAGGAACTCCTGGAAGGCGCAGCTCTATGGCGAGAACATGAACAACCAGCGCGGCCTGAATTACTCCACGTATACGCAGTATGTGAAGTCCGACTTCATCATTCGGCCGCAGACCTATGGACTGCGCTTCTCGTACGCGTTCGGAGGCAAGTAAGGATCGCTCGCCCCGGAAGCAACGGACGCGCCAACGGATCGTGCCGGCACGGTAAGATCCGTCATGGCTGCCGCTATCGAGGCTGAGGTTCGCCGGGCGAATGGCCTGCTCAAGCAGCGCCAGTTCGCCCAGGCCCTCGAGTGCGCGCAGGGGCTGCTGGCCGAGGTGCCCGAGAACCGCGACGTGCTCTATCTGGTCGCGGTCAACCAGCGCTATCTCGGACGCATTGCCGATGCGCTGCGCAGCCTGCTGCGCCTTGAGCAGGTCCACCCCGAATTCGGCCGTCTGTTCCAGGAGCGCGGTCACTGCTATCGCGCGGTCGGGCTGAGCGCCGCCGCCATCGCCGCCTACCAGCGTGCTGTGGCACTCAACGGCGCGCTCGAGGCGAGCTGGCGCGCGCTGTCCGAGCTGTGCCGTGCAGCCGGGCAAAACGAACAGGCGCAGGCCGCTGAACGCCAGCTGTCGCAATTGGCGCGCCTGCCGCGGCCGGTGGCCATGGCCTCGGGCATGTTCGCGGAAGGGGACATCTACGGCGCCGAGCGGGTACTGCGTGAGTTCCTGCGCACCCATGGCGATCACATCGAAGCCATGCGGCTGCTGGCGCAGATCGGCATCAGGCTCGACGTGCTCGACGATGCCGAGTTCCTGCTCGAAAGCGTGTTGACGTTCGCGCCGGATTATCACGGCGCGCGCTACGACTACGCCGTGGTGCTCTCGCAGCGGCACAAATACGCCCACGCGCTCGCGCAGGCGCAGACGCTGCTGCAGCTCGAACCGCATAACCGCGCCTTCCGCATCATCTACGCCAACGCGCGCGTCGGGCTGGGCGATCATGAGGACGCGCTGTGCATCTTCCGCGAGCTGGCCGCCGAGACACCCGCCGAGACACCCGGCGAGGCACCCGCCGCGTTGACCGATAACGCCGAACTGCATCTCTCGGCCGCACACGCGCTCAAGACTCTCGGCCGCCAACCCGAGGCCATTGAGGCCTATCGGGCCGCGGCCGCGGCGCGCCCGGCATTCGGTGACGCCTATTGGAGCCTGGCGAACCTCAAGACCTATCGCTTCACCGACCAGGAGATCGCGCGCATGCGCGCGCAGGAAGCCAGACCGGAAGCGGCGCTGGTGGATCGTTATCATCTGTGCTTTGCCCTGGGCAAAGCGTTCGAGGATCGCGAGGACTACGGCGAGTCGTTTCACTACTATGCGCGCGGCAATCATTTGAAGCGCGCCGAGTGCCGCTACGACCCCGAGCAGATGGAGCGTAGCCTGCGGCTGCAGGCCTCGATCTGCACGCGCGAGCTGCTGACGTCGCGAGCGGGGTCGGGTTGCCAGCGCGCCGACCCGATCTTCATCGTCGGCTTGCCGCGGGCCGGCTCCACCTTGCTCGAGCAGATCCTGGCTTCGCACTCCCAGGTCGAAGGCACCATGGAGCTGGCCGAGATTCCCCGGCTGGCGCTGCGCCTGAGCGGCCGCGAGCATCAGCACGCGGCCTCGCGCTATCCGGCCGTGCTGCGCGAGCTCGACGCCGAGCAGCTGCAGCGCTTTGGCGAAAAGTACCTCGCCGATACGCAGGTCTACCGTCGCGGCAAGCCGTTCTTCATCGACAAGATGCCGAACAACTTCCGCCATATCGGCCTGATCCATCTGATTCTGCCGAACGCCAGAATCATCGACGCGCGCCGCGAACCGATGGCCTGCTGCTTCAGCAACTTCAAGCAGCTGTTTGCCACCGGTCAGGAATTCACCTATAGCCTCGAGGATATCGCGCGCTATTACCGCAACTACCTCGAGCTCATGGCGCACTGGGATGCGGCGCTGCCGGGCCGCATCCTGCGCGTTCAGCATGAGGATCTGGTCGAGGATCTCGAAGGCAACGTACGGCGACTGCTGGCCTTCTGCGGCCTTGAATTCGAGCCGCAGTGCGTGCAGTTCCACGAGACCGAGCGCAGCATCCGCACCGCCAGCTCCGAGCAGGTGCGGCAGCCGATCTTCAGGCAAGGACTGGATCAGTGGCGACACTTCGAGCCATGGCTCGGCCCGCTGCAACGCGCCCTCGCGCAGTGAGCCCATGACGGATCGCCCGAACCTGCTGGTATTGATGGCTGACCAGCTCACGGCGTGCGCGCTGCGCTCATATGGCGGCAATGTCGCGCGCACGCCGCATATCGATGCGTTGGCGCAGGGCGGCGTGCTGTTCGAGAACTGCTACTGCAACAGCCCGTTGTGCGCGCCGTCGCGATTTTCATTCCTTGCCGGGCAGCTGCCCTCGAAGATCGGCGCCTACGACAATGCCGCCGAATTCCCGGCGCAGGTCCCGACCTTCGCGCACTATCTGCGTCGCGCCGGCTACCAGACTGCGCTCTCGGGCAAGATGCACTTCTGCGGACCCGATCAACTGCACGGCTTCGAGGAGCGGCTCACGACCGACATCTACCCGTCCGATTTCGGCTGGACGCCGGACTGGACGTGCTTCGAGGAACGCCCAGGCTGGTACCACAGCATGGATTCGGTCACGCAAGCCGGTTCGTGCACGCGCAGCAACCAGATTGATTTCGACGACGAGGTCGTGGGCGCGGCGCGCCAGAAATTATTCGACCTGGCCCGCAGCAGTGACCGCCGGGCGTTCTGCCTGGTCGTGTCAATGACCCATCCGCACGACCCGTATGTGATTCCTCAGGACTACTGGGATCGCTACCGCGACGATCAGATCGATCTGCCGCGGGTCGCGGATCTGCGCGGTTGCGAGGATCCGCATTCGCAGCGGCTGCGGCACGTCATCGGCCTGGAGCTGGCGCGGCCGAGCGAGGCGCAGATTCGGGCCGCGCGCCGCGCCTACTATGGTGCGCTCTCCTATATCGACGATCAGATCGGCACGCTCGTGGGCACTTTGCAGCAGGCCGGACTCGACGCCAATACCATCATCGTGGTTCTGGCCGATCACGGCGACATGCTCGGTGAGCGCGGTCTCTGGTACAAAATGAACTTCTACGAGCCTGCCTGCCGCATCCCGCTGATCGTGCATGCGCCGGCTCGCTACGCGCCGCGACGCGTGCCGGGCCTGGTATCGCTGGTCGATCTGCTGCCGACTTTTGCGGCGCTGGCGCAACCCGGGACGCGGCCATGGTTTGCGGCACCTGTCGATGGTCGCAGCCTGCTGCCCGAGCTCGAGGGCGGCGCCGGATCGGCCCAGGGCGCGGCCCACGCAGGCGGCGAAGTCCTGGGCGAATATCTGGCCGAGGGCGCCATCGCGCCGATCGTCATGATCCGACGCGGTGATCACAAGTTCGTGCATTCGCCGGTCGACCCGGACCAGCTCTACGACCTGGCCGCGGATCCGTTGGAGCGCGTGAACCTTGCTTCGCAGACGGATCGGACCGCGCTGGTTGCGGACTTTCGCGCCGAAGTCGCCCGCCGCTGGGCGCTGCCCGCGCTGCATGAGGCCGTGCTCGCAAGTCAGCGACGCCGCCACTTCGTCTATGCAGCGCTGCGACAGGGTCGCTACCGGCCGTGGGACTTCCAGCCGCTGCGCGACGCCAGCCGGCTGTACATCCGCAATGACCAGGAACTCAATGACCTTGAAGCCATGGCGCGTTTCCCGCCGCTCGCCTGAAGCGCCGGCGCCGGCAATAACGAGCGCGCCGGCGCCGGCGCTGGCGCTCGCAGCCCTGTTGCTGGCCGTGGCCCCGAGCGCGCGCGCCGGGTCGGAGGCGGCCGCCTGTCAGCGCGTCCGGCTTGCGGATGTCGGCTGGACCGACGTCACGGCGACCACGGCGCTGCTGAGCGCGCTGCTGCGCGGCCTGGACTACGCGCCGCAGACCACCTTGTTGTCGGTACCCGTGACCTTTGCGGAGATGAAGGCCGGCAACATTGACGTCTTTCTGGGTAACTGGATGCCGGCGCAGACCCGGGATCGCGCACCCTACATCGAGGACCGCTCGATCGAAGTGGTTCGGGAGAATCTGAGCGGTGCCAAGTACACGCTCGCCGTGCCCGCGTACACCTACGAGACAGGGCTCAGGGATTTCGCCGACATCGAGCGTTTCGGCGCGGGGCTGCAGTTCAGGATCTTCGGCATCGAATCGGGCAACGACGGCAACCGCCACATCCTGACGATGATCCAGCGCAACGAACACGGACTGGGCGCCTTCACTCTGATCGAGTCGAGCGAGCAGGGCATGCTGGCGGAGGTGGCGCGGGCGGTTGCCAGGCATGCACCGATCGTGTTCCTGGCCTGGGATCCGCACCCGATGAACATGCAGTTCGACCTGCGCTATCTGACCGGCGGCGATGACACCTTCGGACCGAACTATGGCGGCGCCACGGTGCAGACGCTGGTGCGGGCAGGCTACCTGCACCAGTGCCCGAACCTCGCGCAGCTGCTGCGCAATCTCGAATTCAGCAACCGCGGTGAGAGCGAAATCATGCGCTCGATCATCGATGACCACGCACCGCCGCAGTCCGCCGCGAGCGCGTGGCTGGCCGCTCATCCCGCCGTCGTTGCCCAGTGGCTGCAGGGCGTTCGGACCTTCGACGGCCGGCCCGCGAGCGCCAGGATCGAGGCCGCGCCCGCACCGGGCCCGGCGCTGCGCTTCGAGAATTGGCTGACGGCGCACAAGCTGCCCGTGGGCGCCGCGATCGCGCTCGGCATCGATACGCTCAAGCGGCACGGTGCGAGCGGATTCGACGCCGTCACGAGTACCGTGGGCGGCGCCATTGGTGCGGTCTACCAGCTTTTGCGCCTGGTGCCGCCGCTGCTGTTGATCCTGGCGATTGCCGCACTGGCCTGGCGCATGCAGCGCTCCTGGGGGCTGGCGGTCTTCGTGCTGTTGGCACTGCTGCTGATCCTGAATCAGGGCTACTGGCCGCAAACGCTCGAGACCCTGGCGCTGGTATTGGTCGCCACGCTGCTGGCGACCGGCATCGGCGTGCCGCTCGGGATCGCCGCCGCGCACCGGCCGGCGCTGGCCGCATTGCTGCGCCCGGCGCTGGACCTGATGCAGACCCTGCCGACATTCGTCTATCTGATTCCGACGCTGGTGCTGTTCGGCCTCGGCGTCGTACCGGCGCTGATCTCCACCGTCATCTTTGCGCTGCCGGCGCCGATCCGCCTCACACAGCTAGGAATATCCGCGGTGCCCCAGGCGCTCATCGAGGCCGGCCAGGCCTTCGGCGCGACGCGCTGGCAGCTGCTGTGGAAGGTCGAGCTGCCGAGCGCGGCGCCGCTGATCTACGCCGGCATCACGCAGTGCATCATGCTGAGCCTGTCGATGGTCGTCATTGCGGCCCTCGTCGGGGCCGGTGGACTCGGCGTACCGGTCGTGCGCGCCCTGAATACGGTGCAGATCGGCATGGGGTTCGAGGCGGGACTGGCCATCGTGCTGCTCGCGGTGATCCTCGACCGCATCACGCGTACCCGGTCGCGCACGCCCCCTGGATGAAAATTCGAGTGTTATTACAGAAGTAATTACGTCGTTTTTTTTTCCGCCGACGACTATTGCGCCGCCCCCGCGCGCGCCCCGCCCGCCGCCCGCCGCCAGGCGCCCGCTGCCGCCGGGCGCTCGCCCAGCTGCGCCACGGGGTCATCCCACGTCGTGCTCCTCGCCGATCAGCGCGGCGCCTTTTTCCGCCACCATGATCGTCGGCGCGTTGGTGTTGCCGGAGGTCACGGTCGGAAATACCGAGGCATCGATGATCCGCAATCCCTCGACCCCGTAGACGCGCAGGCGCGCATCGACCACAGCGGTCGCCGGATCAGGTCCCATGCGGCAGGTGCTGACCGGGTGGAATACCGTGCCGGCGCGTTCGCGGAAATCCTGCAGCAGCTGTGCCGGGGATTGCACGGCCTCGCCCGGGCGAATCTCCGATTCCACAAAGCCGCTCAGCGGTGAGCTCGCGGCGATCGTGCGCAGCAGCTGCGTGCCGGCGATCACGTCGGCCAGATCGCGCTCGGTGGCCAGGGAGTTCGGGTGGATGACCGGCGCCTCGAAAGGATTGGCCGAGCGGATCTCGAGGTGGCCGCGACTGCTGGGGCGGCAGGCGTTGAACGACAGCAGAAAAGCCGAGTAGGGATCGGGTTTGAGCAGCCGTCGGTTGCGGCCTGATTGGGGCGCGTAGCTCATGGGATTGAAATACAGCTGCAGATTCGGTCGGGG
>Ga0302326_10007910_pt1 | contig 23547 bp, 18 predicted proteins | sample Palsa_T0_3_FD_202264 | JGI IMG/M metagenome (GOLD analysis project Ga0302326, IMG submission 202264) | Peat permafrost microbial communities from Stordalen Mire near Abisko, Sweden - Palsa_T0_3 | ecosystem: Environmental > Terrestrial > Soil > Palsa > Peat permafrost | place: Sweden: Abisko... | reverse complement strand
GACAGGCCGTCGATGAAGGGCTTGGTCTCGGCAACGCGGTACAGCTCCCTGCGCCGGCCGTCCTCCTCGACGATCTGCCAGGCCCTCATCTGCTCAATTCCAATCCGCCTGAGTCCGCGCACGTCGAGATTCTCCTCCAGGAACCCCATCAGTGCGTCGGGGAACCCCCTTCCGATCGGCGCCACGATTCCGGCCCGCTCGCCCCAGACGGCGGCCCCCATCAGGGCGTGGACCGCAGCCCCTCCAAGAGACGCCATGCGGGTTTCGCCGCTTGTCAGGACGATGTCATCGATGAACACGCCGCCCACGCCGATGATCCGCGGAGAGCCGCCCGGACGCCCGCCTGCCGTCTGTCTTGATTCGCCCATCCAGGGAACACTAACGGCCCCGCCCAACAAATGGAGCCGAAAGGCGACCGGGGCGGTTGCCTCTCGAGCGAGCGGCGATCTTGGCGGAATTTGCCTGGGCCATGGCCAACGCGCGGATCCTGCCGGCGGAGATGTTCCAATGAGCGCAATCGGGCCCGGAGCTTCCGCTGCCGATTCTATTTGAGCGGGGAAAAGCCGGTCGGCGAGAGGAAGATCGACACCGTCTTGGTCGTCAGCGCGCCGTTCCTTTCCGTCGAGGCCTTCAACGCGATCCAGTCTGGGTCGGCGCGGAAGCCGGCCCATGACGCAGCGGCCGCCTCGCGGCTTGCGTGGGCGAGCACATACACAAGGGTGCGGCCGGCGCCGGCGGCCGCGTCGAGCGGGTGGAAATAGCCGACCTCCATCATCCCGTGCCGGACGAAGTAGCTGCGCTCCGGCGAGCGGAAGCGGGCGTCGAGCTCCCCGAGCTTCCCCTCGGGCGTCGTGTAGATCCGCAATTCGAAGACCCGGGGGGCGCCCGGGCCGGGACCCGCCGCCACCCCGGGCGAGAAGTCGGCCGGCTCCAGGAAGACCGACTCGGTATGGATCACGATCTTGCCGTGCGCCTCGCTTGCCTTGGAGACCGACTGCCACTCGGGGTCGGCGTGGAAGGCCGCCCAGTTTCTCACCGCCGCCTCCCGGCTCGGGTGCTGCAGGAGGTAGACGAGCTTGTCGCCCGCCCCGTCCTTCGCATCGAGGGGCACCCAATAGCCCACGCTCACCATGCCGTGCCGGCTGAAGATGCCAATTGTGTGATCTCGAAAACGTGCCAGGACATCAGCGAGGCGACCGGGGGCGGCCGTGTAGGTTCGCAGTTCGTAGACGGGGCCGTTCTCGGCAGCGGACATGAGAGGCGCGAGCGCCAAGCCTAGAGCAAGCAGGAGGGTTTTCAAGCGGCGCCTATCCTGGCGTTGGAAATTGCCGTGGCGCCCAAAATTCGGCGGTCATCATTCGGAAGGGTCTCACTCGGCCTGGACGGGTGCGCCGGGGAAAGGTCAATTCCTGGCCACCGGGTCCGAAGGCTGGGCCTCCAAAGCCGCGGAAGCGGCAGCCGGAGCCTGGCCGTTGCCAAACTGATTCGAGACCCGGACCAGCTTCCCGCCCGCGAAGAGCATATCCAGCAGCTTCTCGCTGTGCATCACGCGTCCGTACTCGTCCTTCAGGCTTCCCACGATCTGGTGGGTCTTCACGTCAATCACGTCCCCGGACGAGATGTAGGCGCGCTTCCCGTCCAGGCCCATCGTGATCCAATAGGGACCGGCAGTGGTCTTTATCTGCCCGACCTCCCTCGGCGGCATCTGTGTGTTGTCAAAGATGTGGATGCATTTGTTGAGGCTGTCGTCCAGCCACAACTCCTTCTCGTCCGGGGTCAGCGCAATGCCGTGGCTCGGGCACGCGTGCGGCGTATGCGAGCGCACCTCGGGGCTCCAGTTCCCCGGCCAGCCGGCGTTCTGGAGCTCGACCTTCTGGATGATCTTGCCGGACTTCACGTCGACGATGACAAATCCCAGCAGGTTGTTCAGGTTCGAATAGATGAGCGAGGCGTCGTGGTTGATGACGAAGACGCGGATGTGGTCCGGGAAGGTGATGGTCTTCGTAAGCGTGTTCGTCGTCGTGTCCGCGATGCCCATGACCGGCCCATTCGGGGCCATGAAGGCCGTCTTGCCGTCCAGGCTCAGGTTGAGGTTGTGAGCGTCGTTGCTCAGCGGCGAGCGGACCCTGGTGATGAGGTCGCCGGTCGCGGGGTTCACGACGTACCAGAAATCCTTGAGGTTCGAGCCCACGTACATGAATGAGCCGTCGGGGGCGACCTGGGGCCTCTCGAATCCCTGGCCGTCGTAGTCCTTGTCCCACGCCATCTTCTCGGTCCGAAGGTCGATGGCGCACATCCTGCCCCGGGCCGCGACGTAGATCATCTGGGTGACGGGGCTCGCGTCGACGCCCGACACCTGCAGGGGAAAGTCGCTCGCGGGGACGTTCCAGGTCGGGATCCGCTTGATGAAATTATAGTTGTTCGAGGCGTCGAGGACGACGATGCCGTTGCCTGTCTGGTCCCAAGATCCCTCCAGGGTCCCGGGAAGCGCGACGTAGATCAGCTCCTTCGTTGGAGGGGGCACAAGGCCGCCCGGATGGTACACGCGGGGGGCGCCGGATTGCTGCGCGTGCGCGACGCCCTGAAAAAGGCCAAGGTGGGCAGCGAGGACAAGGGCCGCGCATCGAAGCGCCTGTGCAGTGGGGAGGGGCATATTCGGGGTGTTCATGGGGGTTATGCGACGGCAAGACGCTAACGCTCGCCTCAGGGTTCGCCGGGAGGCAAAGAATCGGCGGGGCCGCCTGACGGGTCAAGCGGCCTTCGAAATCGCACAGGGGCGCGGCGCCCGCGCCGCGGGCCGGACCCGGCCGTCAGCGGCTGCTGAACGGGTGGCCCGCAGGCGTCCCCGGGACGCGGTTTCCAAGGTGCCCCGTCGCGACCAGCCCGACGAGCAGAACCATTGAGAGGAATGCGACGCCGACGAGCCGCGTCATCCCGCGGCGCGTCCGGTCAAACCGGGACCCGTCGACACTCAGCCACGAGAAGTCCACCAGCCAGCGGACACCGCGATGGAAGGACTGCGGCTCCTCAAGCTGGAGCCAGCGAAACTCCTCCGGGATGAAACCCTCGGCAGCCAGCTCCCGGATGAAGCAGGCCTTGCGCTGGGGTGAGAACGTGTCGCGCGTCGCGCGGATGGTGACTGCCCCGTCCGCCACCTCCACAAGCAGCAGCGTGTCCAACCTAGGAAAGGCAAACTCGAAGTGACTGGCCACGCCATCCTCGGTCTTCATGGAAATTGGTTTGGGTTCGCCGTGCCGTTCAAGGGGTTGAAGGCGCCCGAAGTATATCCCAATGCGCGCCTTTGCCTAATTAAGAAAACGTTAAGGAGGCGGGGGGAACACCCCACCTCCGCGCGCCCGGACTCCCCGGGCGCGGGCCTAGGCCGCCTCGAGGCGGATCAGCACCACCTCGGATCGGGTGCCCAGCCGGAACGGCGGACCCCAGGTGCCGGCGCCGCTGCTCGTTAAGACAAGCATCCTCCCAAAGCGGTTCAGCCCGTACGCGTACTTCCCGTGCGCCCGCCGGGCCATGATCGTCCATGGCCAGAACTGGCCGAGATGCGTGTGGCCGGAGAGCTGGAGGCTGATTCCCGCCTGCTCCGGAACGGAAAGGTTGGAGGGCCTGTGCGCGAGGAGGATGCTGGCGGAGGCGCCGCTCACCCGGGCCCTTTCAAGGATCGCGCGGAAGAGCTCCGGCTGGAGGGTCTCCCTGTCGTGAACGCCGACAAGCTGGAGGCCGTTGATCTCCACCTTCTCGTTCTCGAGAACCCTCATCCCCACTCCCCTCAGGGCGTCAAAATACGCGGCACGGCCGCCATAGTCATCGTGGTTGCCCCCCACGAAAAAGACGCCGGACGGGGCTGAAAGCGCCTTCCACGGCAGGACGGCCCTTGCAACGTCGAGCTTGGCGCCGTCGAACATGTCGCCCCCGACGAGGATGCAATCGGGGCGCAGCCCCATGAGCGTCGAGACAATGCGGCGCGAGAAGCCGGTTCCCCGGAAATTGCCGAGGTGGATGTCGCTCACCAGGGCGAGGGTCCGGCCGCTCCAGTAAGGCGGAAGGTTCGGGAGCGCCACCGTGACGCGGGTGACCCTGAGCCGGTAGGCCGTCGCGAGCGCGAGAATCCCGACGAGCGCCGCCGCGCCGTAAAACCCGGAGGCGACGAGCCGCCCGTCGACCGGCAGGCCGAGGAGAAACCCGGAGCCCACGGCGGCCCAGCTCGCGAATGCGGCCATCAGGAGGAAGCTCAGGAACCCGACGGCTATCCCGGAGGCGACGTTGATCGCCGCCAGGAGCCAGGTGTGGAACCGGCGGCTGAGCATCGTCGCCGGGACGAAGGCCGCCGTGAGCACCATCGGGAATGCGGTCCAGCCGACGCCGGAAAGGTGCAGCAGGTGCGCGAACGTCCACGCGCAGAACCCGGTCGCCGCCAGCAGCAGGGCCAGGATTGAAAACAGCATCCTCCTCATGGCGGCGGGATGGGGCCGCCTCAGGCGCGCAGGGCCTTCGCAACGAGGGGGAGAACGTCCCTTCCCAGGATCTCGATCGAGCGCGCCATCTTCTCGTGCGCCATCGCGGCGACGCTCATCTGGAAGGTTATACGCGCGAGGCCGCCGAGGGCCTCGTCAAAATGGAGGATCTTCTCCGCCACGGTCTGGGCGTCGCCGATCAGGTACGCGCCGGTCGGCCCGCGCGTGGCGTCGAACTGGGCGCGCGTCGTCGCGCGCCATCCCCTCTCCTTGCCGATCTTCGTGAAGGTCTGGGCGAAGCCCGGGTAGAAGTCGTCCGCCGCCTCGCGCGTGGTCTTCCCAACGAACCCGATCGCGTGCACGCCGACCCTGAGCCGCTCCGCGGCATGGCCCGACAGGCGGCCCGCCTCGCGGTAAAGGTCGACCAGCGGCCGGAAATGCCGCGGCTCGCCGCCGATGATGGCCACCATGAGCGGCAGGCCGAGCTGCCCGGCGCGGACGAACGACTCCGGGGTCCCTCCCACCCCGAGCCAGATGGGGAGCGGCTCCTGGACGGGCCGCGGGTAGACGCCCTGCCCCGTCAAGGGGGCCCGGTGCCTGCCCGTCCACGTGACGAACTCGCTCGCGCGGATCTTGAGGAGGAGGTCCAGCTTCTCGGCAAAGAGCTCGTCGTAGTCGCCCAGCTCGAGGCCGAAGAGCGGGAAGGCCTCGGTGAACGAGCCCCGGCCGACCACCATCTCGGCCCTCCCCTGAGAGACGAGGTCCAGCGTCGCGAAGTCCTGGAAGACCCGGACGGGGTCGTCGGCGCTCAGCACCTTGACGGCGCTCGTCAGCCGGATCCGGCTCGTCCGGCCGGCCGCGGCCGCGAGGATGACAGCCGGCGCCGCGTCGAGGAATTCCCTCCTGTGGTGCTCCCCGATCCCGAAGACGTCGAGGCCGACCTGGTCCGCGAGCTCGATCTCGGCCAGGAGGTTCTTCATCCTCCCGGCGTGGCTGAGCGTGACGCCCGTGACGGGGTCTGCGATCGATGAGGCGAAGCTGTCTATGCCCAGTTGCATCCGCCCACCGTATGAGGATCCGCGCGATTTGCGAATCGCCGGGCCGCCCCGGTGGTCGGGGCGCCGGTTGCCAAAAGATTGCCCCGGCGCCCGCGCTCGTCTTGCCTCCGGCGCACGTCCCGGGCCTCGTTCGCCGTCGCCCGACAATTCATGCGCGCGCTCAGGTTTGAAAAGACGGGCTCCCTGGAGGAGCTGTCCATAAGGGAAATTCCCGTGCCCAGGCCGGCGCAGGGCGAGGTGCTCGTCAAGGTAGGGGCCGCGGCCATAAACCCGAGCGACATCAAGACCGTGCAGGGAAAGATGCGCGGCACCACCGTTCCGCGCACCCCCGGCCGCGACTTCGCCGGCATCGTCACCGAGGGTCCGGACGACCTGGTGGGAAAGGCGGTCTTCGGATCCGGCGGAAACCTCGGCTTCGGGCGGGACGGCAGCCACGCGGAATTCCTCGCGGTGCCCGCGGGTGCGGTCCTGCCGCTGCCGAGGGGCGTCGGCATCGAGCAGGGGGCGGGGATCGGGGTGTCCTACATGACGGCGTGGTCCGCCATCGTGAACGCGGCCCGACTCCAGAAGGGCGAAGTGGTGCTCATCACGGGCACGACCGGCAACGTGGGGGGAGTCGCGGCTCGGATCGCGCACGGCCTCGGCGCAAGGGTGCTCGGCGTCGTGCGTTCGACGGCCGACCTCGCGAAGGTGGGCGACCTCCCGGTCGACACCTGGATCGACCTGCAGGCGACCGGGCTCTCCGAGGGCGCAAGGGCCGCCACCGACGGCAGGGGCGTCGATGTCGCCCTCGACGTGGTCGGTGGGGCCGTCTTCGAGAAATGCCTGGCGGCGCTCGCGTGGCGCGGAAGGCAGGTGGCGATCGCGTCCGTGCCCCTGGCGCGCGTCGAGTTCAACCTGGTCGATTTCTACCACAACGAGTCGCGCCTGCTCGGGGTGGACTCGCTCAAGCTCAGCTTCGGGGAGGCGGCCGGGATCCTCCGGTCGCTGACCCCGCTGATCGAGAGCGGCGCCCTGCCGCCGCCGCGGGTGGATCCCTACCCGCTCGACCAGGCGCCGAGGCTCTACCGCGAGATCGACGCCTCGACCCTGAAGGGGAAGCCCGTGCTCGTCCCTTGACGGCCCCGCGCCGCGGCGCGGGTCAAAGGGACTGGTTATCCGCGCTCGCTATCCGGACGTCCGGCACGCCGGACGAGTCGCCGACGGAAAAATTGGCCACCTTGCGCAGGACAAAGAGCGCGGCTCCGCCGGCGCGCTCGGCGTTCACGTGCTCGAAGGTGGCCCCGGCGACGTCGTCGAGGACGATCGCAGGGCGGCTGTCGTCCTTGGCGAAGCCGAGGCTGATGTCCCGGAAGGACACGCCGCTCGCGTGGCGGACATAGATCCCGTAGGCGGGCAGGAGGCCGAACATCGAGGGCTCCGGGTACGCCTTCTCCTGCTCGGGGGGGCTGAAGGGCTCGCGCGGGCCGGCGAGGCCGGGGCCGCGCAGGAAGAAGGTGTTGACGAGCGCCGCCGGCTGCTTGGCGACGTCGTCGATCGTGAGCCCGCCCCGGGACATGACGCGGATGTCGCTCAGGCTCACGTCCTCGACCGGATGCCCGGGAATGCCCGCGATGATGACCGGATAGCGGGCGTCGACGTCGGTCGCCACGACGTGGCTGATGGTCACCCCGCGGATCACACCGACGGGGGTCCCGGCGGGGCTGCGGGCGCGGTTGCCGAGGCGCAGGAAGATCGCCGCATTGCAGAGGTTGCGCATCGCTATGTTTGTGACCGTGACGTTCTCGATGGTGCCCCCGTCCACGGACTCGAGCGCAAGGCCGCGGCTCCGGTCGAAGACGCAGTTTGCGATCACCACGTTCCTCAGCCCGCCGCTGGACTCGGTCCCGAACTTGATGCGGCCGGTCGGCCCGTCCCGGTCGACCGCCTTGGCCTGCTCGTGCCGGTAGGTGCCGTCGAAGACGGAGCCCGGGTCGTAGCCCGTGACCTCGCAGCCGGTGACCGCGATGTTCTCGCAGTCGCGGAACCTGCCGAGCGCGTACGAGCTCTTGAAGACAATGGCGTCGTCGTTGATCGCGTTGACGCTGCAGTTGCTGAGGCGGACGTTCTGGCACGCGTCGATGTCCATTCCGTCGCGGTTGGTGTCGATCCTCACGTTGTCGATCGTGAAGTCGTCCACGCCGGCCGCGAGGAGCGCGAACCAGCCGCCCTGGAGGATCTTGAAGTCGCGCAGGGTCACCCTGCGGCAGTTCACGAGGCCGATCGACTTGTTTCCGCCCCGGTTGGAGGTGACGCCCGCCACGGGGGCGGTCGCCGCCGCCGCCAGCTTTTCGGCCGGGATCGCCGCAGCCTCGGACTGGCTGAGCGTGCCGTTGGGGCCCGCCTGGGAATTCGCCCTCCTGCCCATGCCGCCGTTCGCGCGCGGCAGGCCCTTTCCGAAGATCATGCCCGGGCCGGTGATCGCGATGTCCTCAAGGCCGTCGCCCCAGATGAGGCTGTTGTGGTAGTGGCTGTGGCCGAAGTCCTGGAACTGGGACTTGTCGCCCCAGTCGTTGGGCTCCGCGGCGTCGTAGCTTCCGTAGCCCGGCGCGGCCGTCGCCGCCACGATCACGCAACCCTGGTCGAGGTGAAGCGTGATATGGCTCTTCAGCCGGATGGAGAAGGAGAGGTAGGTGCCCGCGGGAAACTGGACCGTCCCCCCGCCCGCGGCGGCCGCGGCCTCGATCGCCCTGTTGATGGAGTCCGTGTCGAGGGTCTTGCCGTCGCCGGTCGCCCCGAAGGCTCGGACATTGTAGGAGCCCGCGCCGGGCTCGGGCGGCGTCGCTTGGGCGGCGGCAAGGGCGCCGGTCAGGCAGAAGGCCAGGCAGAGGCGGGCAATGGGGGAATGCATGTTCGGTCGTGGGTTGGGGTCGGGGTCGCGGGCAACGCGCGCGGACCCGGGGATTGCAGCGCCAGACGCGCCCGGAAGTCAAAGGTTGCCGGCCACCCTCAGTCCAGCGTGACCACGCGGCCCTCCTCGGCTGAAAGGTATGCCGCGTAGACGACGTTCACGACGTCCACGGCCAGGTCGATGCCCGCCAGCGGCTCCCTCCCGTCCCGGATCGCCCCGACAAAGTCCCCGATCTCCTGGGAGAACCCCCGGAACCAGTCCTCGTCGCAGCTCGGCCGGTTCCAGCCCGCCTTCGTCTCGAGCTTCTCGGTGAAGTACTCGCCCTCGAACACGGAGGCCTCGGGGGCGTAGGTCTCGACGGCGTCGTTGGCGGTCATGTTCGCCTTGATGACGCCGTCCGTCATGTAGGCGCTGACCCGCGTGTTGAGGCCGCCGAGGTCGGTGTCGCTCACGACGATGCACGCCCGGCTGCCATCCTCGTAGCGGATGACAACGTTCGCCCAGTTCTCCACGTCGACGGGGTCTGCGCTGATCCATCTGTTGGCCCCCGCCCCGAGGGCGAGCTGGCCGGCCTCGGAATGGACCAGGTCGGCCGTGTCCGCCAGGACCGAGACCGGGCGGATCCCCCTGCCCCGCCGGAGGCGCCCCTCCCAGTCCTTCAGGTGGAGGCAGGCTCCGACGGAATGCGCCCCCATTCGAAGGAGGGCCCCTCCCCCGGTCGCCTTCCATTCCCTCGAATACACCGAGTTGGACCCCGAGTGGCCCTCCTCGGTGCGGAGCTCGAGGACCGACCCCTTCGAGGCCGCGATCAGCCTGCGCATCTTGGCGATCGGCGGCGCGTAGACCCAGTTCTCGGCATAGCAGAAGCGCACGCCGGCCTTCTTCACGGCGTCGCGCACGGCCTCGGCGTTGCGGCGCGCTCCCTCCCTCATTCGCGCCCGCGGCACGTGCCGGCCGATCGGCTCCGGGTCGCCCGGCTCCCCGAAATAGCCGGTCAGCGGCTTCTCCATGATGATGTGCTTGCCGGCCTGCGCCGCGCGGATGGCGAACTCATGGTGGAGCGCGGGCGGAACGCAGATGTCGATCACGTCGATGTCGGGGCGCGCCAGGAGCTCCCCGAAGTCCCCCGTCACGAAGGGTATCTTCGCCTCCGCGGCGAGCTTCACCGCGGTCTCCCGGGTGCGCGAGCAGATGCCCCTGACCTCGACGGAACCCGGCGGGAGCGCCGCATAGTTCGCGAGATGCATCCGGGCCCCGAAGCGGGCGCCAGCGAGCCCGATCCCAATCGGCTTCATGGCGCCAACCTGCCGCGGCCCTCCCCGCGGTCAACCGGCAAAAGTCCGCCCGCCCCGCGCCCGCGGCTTGACTTGCACTACACTTGCACGACACTCGGCCCATGAAGACAAAGTGGATCGCCTCGCGTGAATTCTCGGCAAGCCCCGGCCGGGCCCTGGCCGCCGTCCGGCGCGCGGGCCGGGTGGTGGTGACGGCGAACGGCAAGCCACGGGCGATCATGATCCCGACATCCGAGGAGACCCTCGAGTCCGACCTGGAGCAGCTTGGGCGCACCGCCATGGCCCGGGCTTCATCTGCCCCCGCCGCCAATGCCGTCCCCGTCGATCTCCTGGACTATGGCCGCCTCGCCCCCGCCAGGATGTCGAGGATGGCCTGGGAATACTTCAACGGCAGCGCCGGGGACGAGCTCACCGCGCGCTGGAACGAGGAGGCCTTCGGGCGCATCCTGCTGCGGACGCGCAACCTGGTGGACGTGTCCAGCATCGACCTGCGGGTGGAGCTCCTTGGCCGCGAGATGGCCTTCCCCATCCTCCTCGCACCTACCGCCTACCAGAGGCTCGCGCACCCCGAAGGGGAGCTGGCCACGGCGAGGGGCGCCAGCGCGGCCGGCGCGACCATGGTTCTGAGCAGCCATGCGACGACATCGCTTGAGGACGTGGCCGCGGCTTCCAAGGGGCCGAAGTGGTTCCAGCTGTATGTGAACCCGGACCGGGACTTCACCCGCGCCCTGGTGCTCCGCGCGGAGGCGGCCGGCTACCAGGCGCTGGTCCTGACCGTCGACACTCCCATCCTGGGCATGCGATACCGGGAGCAGAGGGTTAACTTCACGCTCCCGAAGGGGATCGAGCGGGCAAACCTGAGGGGGCTGTCGGGCGCGAAGGGGGGCCACCGGCCAAGCGGGGCCGACATCTACAGCATCACCCTGGACCCGAGGCTGACCTGGAAGGACGTCGACTGGCTGCGCTCGATCACCCGCATGCCGATCCTCCTGAAGGGCGTCATGAACGCGGATGATGCGGGCCGCTCCGTGGATGCGGGCGCGGCGGGCCTCATCGTCTCAAACCACGGCGGCCGCAACATCGACACCGTCCCCGCCACCATGGACGTGCTGCCGGAGATCGTGGAGAGGGTTTCCGGGCGCGTCCCCGTGCTTGTGGACGGCGGCATCCGGCGCGGGACCGACGTGCTCAAGGCCCTCGCGATGGGGGCGAAGGCCGTGCTGGTCGGCCGGCCCTGCATCTACGGGCTGGCGGTCGGCGGCGCCGACGGAGTCGCCGACGTGATCAACATCCTGCGGCGGGAACTCGCCATGGCGATGGCGATGACAGGGCTCACCTCCGTCGCGCAGGTCGACGGGTCGGTGATCTGGCGGCCCCGCCACCCGGCCTTGCGCGAATGATGCCTCACAGCCGGCTGCGACAGCACGCCGGAACCATCAGGCAGATCACCCCAGGGAGCCGGATCACCGATGATTCGCCAAGGTCCACGCATTGCTCAGAGCCAGGGACGCCATGCGGCGATCGCCGCCTGCAGGGACTTGACCTCGTCAGGGCGCAGATCCGCCAAGGGCGGCCGCACCGGTCCCCCGACCATGCCAACCATGTCCATCATGGCCTTCATCGCCGAGACCTCGTAGCCCTTCCGCTTGGCCCTGAGTGCATAGAGCGGAATAACCAGCTCATCCATCAGCCCCGTCAACTCGGCCGAATGCCCCGCGGAGGCCAGCTCATGAAGGCGCAGGGAGAGTTTCGGCGCGACGTTCGCGATGCTGGACGTGTAGGTCCGTACGCCCATCGCGTAATACGCCGGCACCATGTCGTCGCCCGCCCCGCCAATCCAATGAAGCCGGTCGCCGAGCTGCTGCTTGATCATCTGGAATCGGCGGATGTCGCCCTGGCCGTCCTTCCACGCGATGAGGTTGGGGACCTGCTGCGCGATCTTCTCCACCAGCGACGCAGACGGGGCGAACCAGTCGCGGCTGTAGATGATGACGCCCAGCGGGGTCGCGTCGGCGATCGCCTTGTAATAGGCGACAATGCCCTCCTCGTCCATGCTCTGGTAGTAGGGGGGGAAGGCGAGGATCCCGGACACGCCCGCGGCCGCGGCCTGCCTCGCCAGGCCCGCGGCGATGGGAGGATTGAATCCCACGCCGGTCAGGACAGGAACCTTTCCATCGGCCTCCTCGACCGTCGTCCTCACCACGGCCAAGTGCTCCTCGGGCGAGAGAGAATGAATTTCGCCCGTGCCGGCCGGGGCCACGACCGCGCACACGCGATGCTTCAGGAGGGCGTGCAGGTTGCGGCGCAGGCCGAAAAGGTCGAGGGACAGGTCCTTGCCGAACGGCGTCACGGGGAACGAGATCACGCCGTGCAGTTTCTTGCGGAGTTCGGCCGGTTGCATCGTTCGAAGGGGCTAGCAGACGGGAGCGGGCTTATCTAACTATTTCAACGGACCATGCACGGGCGCTTCGGGTCGAATTTCCAGCCGGGAACGAGGTGCTGCATAGGCGCGGTGTCGTCGCGCGCACCGAGCCCGGCCCTCCTGTAAAGCTCGTTCGCCTTCTCTATCTGCCCCATGTCAACCCGGACGCCGAGGCCGGGCGAGTCGGGCACGGCGACGCACCCGCCCGAAATCCTGAGCGGATCGTGGGTCAGCCGCTGGCCGTCCTGCCATATCCAATGCGTGTCGATGGCCGTTGTGTTCCCCGGCGCCGCGGCCGCCACATGCGTGAACATCGCCAGCGAGATGTCGAAATGGCTGTTCGAATGCGATCCCCATGTCAGGCCGCCCTGGTCGCGGCAGAGCTGCGCCACGCGGACGGAGCCCTGCATCGTCCAGAAGTGCGGATCGGCAAGCGGGATGTCGATTGCCCCAAGGCGGATGGCGTCGAAGAGCTGCGACCAGTCGGTGGCGACCATGTTCGTGGCAACGGGGAGGCCGGTGGCCCTGCGGAACTCCGCGAGGACCTCGCGCCCCGAGAGGCCGTTCTCCGCGCCGCACGGGTCCTCCGCGTAGGACAGGACGCCGGCGTTGCCCCGGCAGAGTGAGACGGCCTCGGCGAGCGGCCAGGCCCCGTTCGGGTCGATCGAGACGCGCGCCTTGGGGAACCTGCCGGCCAGCGCGTTCACGGCCTCCATCTCCTGGCCGCCGGAGAACACGCCTCCCTTCAGCTTGAAGCTTGTGAACCCGTACCGCGCGTGCGCCGCCTCCGCCTGCCGGACGATCGACTCGGCCGTCAGCGCCTCCTCGTCCCGGAGGCGCAGCCAGTCGTCCCCCTCGCGGGTTCCGTCCCGGTAGGGCAGATCGGCCTTCCCCCGGTCGCCGACGTAGAAGAGGTAGCCGAGCATCTCGACCGACCTTCGCTGGATGCCGTCCCCCAGCAGCGCCGCGACCGGCGCGCCCTGAAACTGCCCGAGGAGGTCGAAGAGGGCGCATTCAATGGCGGTCTCGGCGTGGATCGCGGTGCGCTGGTCGTAGGTCTGGATCCCGCGGCCGCCCGCGTCGCGGTCGCCGAAGCGCCCCCGGAACGACCCGAGGATCGCCTCGCGGTCTCCGATCGCCCGGCCGACGACGAGCGGCCTTGCCTCCTCGAGCGTCTTGCGGATGCGCTCGCCGCCGGGAACCTCGCCGAGGCCGGTGTTTCCCGCGCTGTCCCGGAGGATCACGATGTTGCGCGTGAAGTACGGCCCGTGGGCGCCGCTCAGGTTGAGCAGCATGCTGTCGAGCCCGGCGACCGGGATGACGAGCATTTCAGTGACGGCCGGTGCCTCCATGGGTGCCATTGGGGATGACGAAATGGGCGGCGCCTATCAAGCGCCGGGCTTCATCCGGCATTGACCCGCGGGGGCTTTCCGAGCGCAATGCGCGCGGCCCCCCTACGACGCTTGAAAAACGCGGCCGCAACCCCTTCGGCACTGGATAGCGGACTGCGAAAGGCCTACTGGCGGCTGCTTCCGCTCCTCCTCCTCTGCTACGTGGTCGCCTACATAGACCGCGCGAACGTCGCGATCGCCAAGCTGCAGATGACGAGGGACCTGCCGGGCTTCGACAACGCGGTCATCGGGTTCGGCGCAGGCGTCTTCTTCTGGGGCTACTTCCTCCTCGAGATACCGGGCTCCCTGATGGTCGAGAAATGGAGCGCGCGTAGGACCCTCTCCAGGATCATGGTGACCTGGGGGATCGCCGCCGCGCTCACGGCCGCGGTCACGACCCCCATGGGGTTCTACGGCGTCCGCTTCCTCCTCGGCCTGGCCGAGGCGGGATTCTTCCCGGGCGTCATCATCTACCTGACCCACTGGTTCCCCGCGAAGGACCGCGCACGCGCGCTTTCCTATTTCCTGATAGGCACGCCCGTCGCGCAGATCGTGAGCCCGAAGATCTCGAATGCGCTGCTGAAGCTCGGGGCGGACGACACAGTGGGAGGGGCCGCGGCCCGCCATGCGCCCCTCCTCGGGCTCCACGGCTGGCAGTGGGTCTTCGTGGCCGAGGGGCTTCCCGCCGTCGCGCTTGGCCTTCTCGTCCTCCTCGCCCTGCCGGACCGCCCGCGCAATGCGAAGTGGCTCTCGGCGCAGGAGCGGGACGCGATCGAGCGCCAGCTTGGGGTTGAGAAGGCGGGACGCGCGGCCGGCCACCGGATGACGCTCCTCCAGGCCTTTGGCAACCCCAAGGTCCTGCTTCTGGCGTTCGCCTACCTATGCGGCACGTCGGCGAACTACGGGGTCGAGTTCTTCCTGCCGAGCATCCTCCAGCAGTGGTACTCGCTGAACCTGGACAGGATCACGTGGCTCTTGATCCTCCCCCCGGTGCTCGCGCTCGCGAGCCAGCTCGCGGTCGGCTGGAATTCCGACCGCACGCGGGAGCGCCGGCTCCATGCCGTCGTGCCGATCACGGTCGGGATGGCCGGGCTCGCCCTGGTCCCCCTGACCCGCGGCCACCTGCCCCTCACGATCGCCGCCTTCATGCTCATCGTCGCCGGCATCAAGGCCTACCAGCCGGCGTTCTGGTCGCTGCCGAGCCTCTTCCTGACCGACGTCGCCGCCGCCGGGAGCATCGGCCTCATCAATTCCATCGGCAACCTGGGCGGGTTCCTCGGCCCGACCGTCCTGGGCGGAGTCGAGCACCTGACCGGCTCCTTCGTCGGCGGGATCTACTACCTGTCCGCCTCGATGGCGGTGTGCGCGGCCATCATCTTCGCGATCGGCATCGGGCGCCGGGAGCGCGGCGACGCGACGCGGTGACGCTCACGAGGGAACGGCCGCGACCCACTTGACGCTGTGGTCCCCGGTGACGGCCACCGTCTCCGGCGGCGAATCGAGCCGGAAGAACGACCACGGCCCGGGAATGAAGGGGTATTTCGCGATGACGCGCTCGTCGATCTCGACGCCCAGCCCGGGGCCCTCCGGCACGATGAGGTCGCCCTTCTCGATCGCGAGCGGCTCGCGCAGGATCTCGTCCGACAGCGGGAAGGGATACATCCCCGCCTTGCCCGGACTCGAGTAGCACGGGTATTCCAGCCACTCGACCACGCCGGCCGGCCAGCAGATTCCCAGATGGGCGGCGGCCAGCACCTCGAGCGTCGTTCCCCAGCTGTGGAAGGCGAAGCGCAGCTTCCTCCTCGCCACCTCGCCGAAGACCCGCCGGCCCATCGCGAAGCCGCCCTGGCAGCATACGTCCATCTGGATAAAGTCCGCCGCGCCGGTGTCGATCAGGTCCTGGAAGCCCGCCTCCTCCTGCTCGTGCTCGCCGGTCGCAATGGGGACGGAGCAGCCCGAACGCAGCTTGCGGTACGCCGCGTGGTCCGTCGGGGGCAGCGGCTCCTCGAGCCACGTCGGATGGTACGCGGCCATGCCGCGCGCGAGCGCGGACACGGTCTCCGGGGAATAATTGCGGTCGCCCATGCGCCACCAGGAATGCGCGTCGACCATGAGCCCGATGTCCGGCCCGACCGCCTCGCGCATGAGGCGCACGGTCTCGAGGTCCCTCTCGGGGCCGAGGGCCGGCCGCATCTTGTACGCCGTGAACCCCATGGCCGCGACCGCAGCCGCCTCCTCGGCGAACCGCTCGGGCGACATGTACATCCCGGCGCTCCCGTAGAGCTTGATGCGGTCGCGCCTGCGGCCGCCGATCAGCTCCGATAGGGCGCAGCCCTCGTGGCGCGCCGCCAGGTCGATGAGCGCTATCTCGACCGCGCAGTAGGTCTTCGTGGTCTCCGGGTCGCCGGCAAACCTCCATTCCGCCCACTCGCGCGGGTCTCGGCCGAGGAGGAACGCCCGGATCGTCCCGTGAATCTCCCTCGCCGCGCGCTCATGCGCCGGTCCCGGCGCGTATCCGACGAGGCCGTTGTCGGCCTTCACGCGGATCAGCATGGCGTCGCGCTTGACGATTGTGCGCTCGCCTCCGAAAAACGGCAGCCTGAGCGGCTCCGGGAGCGGGTACGACATCAGGAACGCCTGGACCTCGGTGATCTTCACGGTGGTTTGGAAGTGAGCCTAGAATCGGCCCGCGGGATGTAAATGGCAACCGGCCGGTTCCGCGCTAGTGCACGGCGATCGTCGGCAGGAACTGCGGCTCCCGCCGCGCATGCGTGCGGGACTCGAAGTCCGCCGCCAGCCCGAGGAGACTGGCCTCGCTCCACGCGCGACCGAAAAAGGAAACCCCGACGGGCAGCCCGAAGAAGTGCGCGGCCGGCACGGTGATGCTGGGATAGCCCGCGACCGCGGCGAGTGTCGAGCTGCCGCCCATGCCGTTGTCGCCGTCCACGTGGTCGATGACCCACGCCGGGCCGCAGGTGATCGCCACGAGCGCGTCGAGGTTGTCGCGGTCCATGGCCGCGTCGATCCCCTCGGTCCGGGCGAGCCTGCGGGAGAGCGCAAGGGCGTCGAGGTAGGCCTTGTCCGTCAGGGGGCCCATGGCATCGGCCTCAACAAGCTGGTCCTGGCCGAAGTAGTGCATCTCCTGCCTCTTGTGGGAATCGTTGAAGGCGATCACCTGCGCGAGCGAATGCGCGGGCGCCCCGGGGCCGAGGGAGGCCAGCCATCCGTCGACGCCGCTCTTGAACTCATGGAAGAGGACCACGCCCTCCTGCGGGCCTATCCTCTCCGCGGAGGGGATCCTGAGGGGGTCCACCACCACGGCGCCCGCGTCCCGGAGCTCGGCCACGGCCCGGTCCAGGATCCTCGTCATCCGCGGGTCCAGCACGGGCTCGTCCCGGATGACGCCTATCCGGGCTCCCGCCAGCGCGCCCGGGGCCAGCGCCCAGGTGTAGCCGTGACGGCGGAAACGGGGGCGCTGAAGGGTCACGGGATCGCTTGGATCGGGGCCGGCCAGGACGCCGAGCACGATCGCGGCGTCCCGCACGGTCCGTGTCAGGGGGCCGGCCGTGTCCTGCGATGCGGACAGCGGGATCAGGCCCGTGCGGCTCACGAGCCCGACCGTGGGCTTCACCCCGACAATCCCGCAGATGGACGAGGGATCGACGATGGAGCCGTCCGTCTCCGTCCCGATCGCGAACTCGCACATGTTCGCGGACACGGCGACCGCCGAGCCGGAGCTTGAGCCGTCCGGGTCGCGGTCCAGGACATAGGGATTGCGGGTCTGGCCGCCCCTCCCGCTCCAGCCTCCCGTGGAATCGTACGAGCGAAAGCCGGCCCACTCGGTCATGTTGGTCTTGCCGAGGATCACCACGCCGGCGTCGCGCAGCCGCGCGACCACCGCGGCGTCGGCCGCGGGCCTCGTCCCGACAAGCGCGAGGGAACCCGCCGTCGTCTGCATCCCGTCCGCGGTCGCGATGTTGTCCTTGATGAGCACGGGTATCCCGTGGAGCGGCCCGCGCACCCGTCCGGCCCTGCGCTCGGCGTCGAGCCGGTCGGCGATCGAAAGCGCCTCCGGATTGAGCTCGATCACCGCGTTCAGCTCCGGGCCCGACTTGTCGATCTCCGCGATCCGCCGGAGGTACGCCTCCGTCAGCTCGTGCGCCGTCAGCGTGCCGGCGGCCATGCGCGCCTGGAGGTCGTCGATCGTCGCCTCGGCGAAGGGGAAGGCCGCGCGCGCCGCCGCGGCGGCGCACAGGACGAGGACGCCGGCCAGCCTGGCAAGGAACCCCGGGCCCGCGCGCATCCCCCAGGTCAGTTTTTCAATTCTAGGAGGCATAACCGACAGGCAAGACGCCGGCGGGGGCGCGAGGACTCGCGGAATCTTGCGGCGTGGGGAGCGGCGGAATCGCAGCGATGCCCGCCCCCGGGGGTCCGGTCCTTGCGAAATTCCCCTCTTTTTGAGACCAAGCGGCGGCTTGATCCGTCTTCCCCGGGGCGCTTGAGTCCCAACCTCCCCGCAACCCCATGAAGACACCCACCCTGCTTTGCCTCCTCATCGCGTCCGCCCGCCTGGACGCCGCCCCCATCCAGCATGACTTCCTCGCCATCGACGAGGGCCTGAACGGCCTCATGCACGTCAACGAGGCCAACCCGAGGGTCAACTGGCTGGTCAAGGTGGGCAGGATGCATCCCCGGGACATGCAGCTCGAGGGCGGGGACCTCCTCCTCATCAGCCACGACCAGGGCTACTGCGAGTACAATATCACGACCGGCGAGCGGGTGAAGGACGTCTCCATCTACCACGACGTCTCGTCGGCGCGCCGGCTGCCCAACGGGGACCTCCTCCTCGCCGGCGTCGACTTCGACCAGCCCAAGAGGAACAAGGGGGACGGGCCGGTCGGCGACCCCACGGGGAGGCACGTGGTCTTCGCGGAGTTTGCGCCCGACGGGCACGTCGTCCAGCGCACGACCTACGTGGGCGACTACCTGCGGCTCGTCCGCGAGACCGCCGCGGGCACCTATCTCTGCGCCTGCAACACGATGTTCAAGGAGGCCGATGGCGCCGGCAACTGGATCCGGGAGATCCCGGTCGCGGGCTTCCAGCATGCCTGGATGGCGCTTAGGCTCCCGAACGGGGACACGCTGATGTCGTCCGGATACGGCACGTCCAAGCCCCAGGCCCGCGTCCTCTCGGCGATCCCGGACGGCGGCACGGCCTTCATGGTGGAAGTCGACGCCCCGGGGAACATCGTCCGCAGGTTTGGCGCGGCCGACCAGGTGCCGGCGGGCGTGCACCCCTATTTCTACGGCATGTTCCAGGTGATGCAGAACGGGGACGTCGTTGTCGCCAACTGGCAGGGCCACGGGCCCGGCCACGGCGGCGCCGGCGCCCAGATCCTGGAGTTCGACTCACAGGGCGCGATCGCCTGGCAGTGGAGCGACAGGTATTTCATATCCTCGCTCCAGAATGTCCTCATCCTCGACGGCCTCGACCGGTCGGTCATGAACGATGAGCGCAGCGGGGTCATGGGGCCCGTGGCGGCACCGGCCGCGCCCATCGCGCCGGCGCATTGAGGCCGGGATGCAAGGCAGTCGCGCCGCCGGCCCTCAGGGCCCCGCTTCTCGATTTCCGTTCTCCGCCGCCCTTTGGGAGCGGGTGGCAACGATGAACCGAATCGCCGATTCGAGCCACGCGAGCCGCTGGGCCGGCGTCAGCCTCCCAAATTCGGTGTGGCCGTCATAGTCCCCGGGCCTCGAGCGGGCGATCGCATCTTTGACCGTGCCCGATTCGCCAGCCGGGGAGGGATAGGGTTCAGGGGACATGGCCGCGGAGAAATTCAATGTCGATGGAATCCTTTGCGCGCGTTGGGAAGATTCCAAGCTTGATGGCGAGAAGCCTTTTCCTGGTCAGCGCCCGGACCGAGAAGCCGCTCAAGTCGATCCATTCGCTGTCGGGCAGCAGCGCCCCATACGAGAGGTCCGCCCTCAGGAAAATGCCCACCTGGCGGACCGGCGCGTCAGGGTCCAGGAAAGTGAACACAAGCGCATGCCTGTCATCGGTGATCCTCCGGATTTCCGCCGGATCGAGGAGGGCCTCGGGCGGCACGGGAACACGCGGACGAAGCCTCAGCCTTTCCATGACCACAAGAAACGCCCGCAGGTTGGGCGGAGCCATGAGGACCGCCAGGTCGACGTCCATGGTCAAGCGCTCGACACCGTGCAGCACGCAGGCCACGCCGCCGCCCACGATGAACTCGACCTTCGCCTGGGCCAGTTCGGAGAGAATTTCACGACAGGGGTCACCCGGCATGCGGTGCGCACCCTGAGCAAAATGGGCCGACCAAGGCAACCGTTTGCGGGACCCACGGGTCATGGTGATCTTGCGGCTTGTTGGCGGGCCCGCGGCGTGGCAACTTTTCCAGCGTGAACCCCCACCCCAGGCTCTGCGTTCCGGTCCTCTGCGCGCTCATCGCGGCCTGCGCCCCGCTCCGGCTCGCCTCCGAGCCCATTCCCGAGAACCTCGTCCCGGCGGTGATCGTGAGCACCGCGAAGGAGCCCGTGGCGCCGGGCAAGTTCGCCCCGACCTGGGATTCCCTCCGGCAGTACGAGACCCCCGACTGGTTCCGCGACGCCAAGTTCGGCATGTGGGCCCACTGGGGCCCCCAGTGCGAGCCCGAGGACGGCGACTGGTATGCGCGCAACATGTACTTCCAGGGCAGCGGACAGAACGTGTTCCACACCGAGCGCTACGGGCCGCCGTCCAAGATTGGGTTCAAGGACATCATCCACCGCTGGAAGGCCGAGAACTGGGACCCGGACAAGCTGATCGCCCTCTACCAGCGGGCCGGCGCCCAGTACTTCTTCGCGCTCGCCGACCACCACGACAACTTCGACCTCTGGGACAGCAAGTACCAGCCGTGGAACGCCGTCCGCATCGGCCCGCAGAGGGACCTGATCGGCGGCTGGGCCAAGGCGGCCCGCGCGCACGGGCTCAAGTTCGGCGTCAGCGTCCACGCCTCCCACGCCTGGACGTGGTACGAGCCGTCCCAGGGCTCCGACACATCGGGCCCCCTCTACGGCGTTCCCTATGACGGCAGGCTCACCAAGGCCGACGGCAAGGGCCAGTGGTGGGACGGGCTCGACCCCCAGGACCTCTATGCCCAGAACCATGCGCCCAGCCGCAACTTCAGGGACGCGGCCACCATGTCCTACATGTGGAACTGGGGCAACGGGGCCGTCCAGCCCGACCAGGCCTACTGCGACAAGTTCTACAACCGGGTGATCGACCTCATCAACAGCTACGACCCCGACCTCATCTACTTCGACGACGACGCGCTCCCGCTCTGGCCGGTCAGCGACGCGGGCCTCAAGATCGCCGCGCACTTCTACAACCACAACATGGCCGGGCACGGCGGCAAGGAGGAGGGCGTCCTCTTCGGGAAAAGCCTGACCGAGGACGAGCGCCACACGATGACCTGGGACATCGAGCGCGGCCACAGCAGCCGGATCGAGCCGCAGCCCTGGCAGTCCGACACCTGCATCGGGGGCTGGCACTACAAGCGCTCGCTCTACGAGCAGCACGGCTACAAGACCACGAAGACCGTCATCCAGCTCCTTGCGGACATCGTTAGCAAGAACGGCAACCTCCTCCTCAACATCCCCGTCCGGGGCGACGGGACGATCGACGACCAGGAGCTCGGGGTCGTCGAGGGGATCGCGGCGTGGATGGACGTCAACCGCGAGTGCATCTTCGGGACGCGCCCGTGGTCGGTCTGCGGCGAGGGCCCCGCCCTCGCGGCCCCGGCCCCCGTCAGGGACCAGGGGTTCAACGAGGGCCTGGAGAAGCCCTACACGGGCGGGGATGTCCGGTTCACGACGAAGGGCTCCACCCTCTACGCGATCCTCCTCGCATGGCCCGACGGCGGGAACGCGACCCTCACGTCCCTGGCGGCCGGCTCGCCCGAGCTCGCGGGGCGGAAGGTGACCGGAGTCGCCCTCCTGGGGGCGGCGAACGCCGTCGCCTGGTCGCAGGATGACCAGGGGCTGAAGGTCGCCCTGCCCTCCGCGCCCTCCGGGGACAACCCGGTCGTCCTGAGGATCGAGGGGGCCCTCTAGGAGCCCGACGCAAGGACCTCCTTTGCGCGCCCCATGGCGTCGTCAAAGTGGGCGCAGATGTTCCTCCTGCCGATCTTGTCGATGAATCCGGCCTTGGACATCATCTGGAGCGGCTGGCGGTGCGGGCCGCTCAATATGAGGACACCCCCGGAGGCCTGGAGCCTCTCGGTGATGCTCTCGAGGGCGTTGAGCGCCGTGGAGTCCATCGCGGGGACGAGCTGCATGCGCAGGATGAGCGCCCGGGGCAGCGTGCCCATTTCCTCGAGGGCGTCCTCCATCTTCTCGGCGGCCCCGAAGAAGAAGGGGCCGAAGATCCTGTAGACGAGGACGCCCTCGGGGATCTCCTTGCCGTGGGCCACCTGCTCCGCGGTCTCGAGCTCGTCGCTGGAGGTGACGCGCGAGACCTCCGTCGTCTCGGCGATCCGGTGGATGAAGAGGACCGCCGCGAGAAGCATCCCCACCTGCACCGCGACCGTGAGGTCGAAGACGACCGTGAGCGTCAGCGTCGCCATGAGGACGACGGCGTCGCTGAGCGGCATCTGCCTCAGCCTCGCGAGCTCGTGCCACTCCCCCATCCGCAGCGCCACCATGACGAGGACGGCGCCGATCGCGGCCATCGGCACGAACTGCGCGTACCGCGAGAACGCGAGAACGATCGCGAGAAGGGTCAGCGAATGCACCATCCCGGAGACGGGGCTCGTCCCGCCGCTGCGGATGTTGGCCGAGGTCCGGGCGATCGCCCCCGTCGCCGGCAGGCCGCAGAAGAACGGGCACGCGATGTTCGCCAGGCCCTGGGCGATGAGCTCGGTGTTCGCGTTGTGCCTGTCGTTGATGAGCCCGTCCGCCACCACCGCGGACAGGAGCGACTCGATGGAACCCAGGAGCGCGATCGTGAACGCCGGGGCGATGAGCCCCCGGATCCTCTCCATGGTGACCCGGGGGAGCGTGAACGGGGGGAACCCGGACGGGATCGCGTGGGGCCCGAAGCGCATCCCGACCGTCGTCACCCCGTGGGCGTGCGACCAGCCGAGGAGCGCGATCGCCACGCTCGCGACGACCGTGGCCACGACGATGCCCGGCAGGCGGTTCCAGCCGAAGCGCGGCCAGTAGGCGATGAAGAGCGCGCAAGAGGCGCCCGTCCCCGCGGCGACCGGGTTGATGTCCCGCGCGTGCGCCCAGAACCACGGGATCTTGTCCAGGAACTCGCGCGGCTGCGGGCCGCCCGCCATGCCGAGGAAATCCGGGGCCTGGCTCACCATGATGGAGACCGCGATGCCGGTCGTGAACCCGCTCGTCACCGGATAGGGGATGAACTTGATGACCGCGCCCAGCCGGGCGAGGCCCATGACGACGAGAATGCAGCCGGCCATGATGGTCGCCAGGAGAAGGCCGTCGTAGCCGTAGCGCTCGATGATGAGGAGCACGATCGGCATGAACGCCGCCGTCGGGCCGGCGATCTGCACGCGGCTGCCGCCGAGGGCCGAGACGATGAAGCCGGCGATGATCGCCGTGAAGAGCCCCACGGCCGGGGCCGGGAACGGCGTCACGGCGCCGAAGGGGACGCTCGCGACGCCGAGGGCGAGCGCCAGGGGAAGCGCGATCAAGCCCACCGTGACGCCGCCCGCCACGTCGCCGATCAGCCTCTCGCGGCTGTAGCCGTCCAGCAGCTCGAGGCTGCGCGGCCTGAAGACCCCCGTGAGGTAGCCCTTCACCTGTGCGCGGGGCCGACGAGACGCAGGTGCGCGGCCGCGACGACGGCGCCGAGGACGCCGCCAGCGATGGCGTCGAGTGCGACATGCTGGCGGATAGCGAGCGTCGAGTACACGATCCCGGCACACCACAGCACATTGAGCGCCCGCGCAAACATTCCGGCCCCCATCTCCCGGAGCAGCCTGCCGAGCCAGAGG
>Ga0302326_10007908_pt1 | contig 23550 bp, 24 predicted proteins | sample Palsa_T0_3_FD_202264 | JGI IMG/M metagenome (GOLD analysis project Ga0302326, IMG submission 202264) | Peat permafrost microbial communities from Stordalen Mire near Abisko, Sweden - Palsa_T0_3 | ecosystem: Environmental > Terrestrial > Soil > Palsa > Peat permafrost | place: Sweden: Abisko... | reverse complement strand
CGGAGAGCATGGATGTCGAGCGCGCGCTGTCGAGCCTGTCGCCGACCGCGCGCGCGGTCGTGTGGCTCTTTGAAGTCGAAGGCAATTCGCACGATGAGATCGGCCACGCCTTCGGCCGCTCAGCGAGCTTTTCAAAGTCGCAGCTCGCCCGCGCGCACCGCAGGCTGCGCGCATGGTTCGAGCCTGCCGTGGAGACCCCCGCATGCACTTCGATCTAGAGGAGCGCCGCGGCATGCAGGAAATCGGTCAGCGGCTGCGCAACCTGCCGACACAGATCGCCGCGCCGCCTGCCTTTGCGGAATTCAAGCGGCGCAAGCTTGCCCGGCAGGCGCGCCTGCAGCGCTTCTCCAATCGGACGCGACTCGCGCTCGCGGCAGCCGTTGCCGTCATCGCGGTCGGCGCGACAGTGATCGTGAGCCAGTTGTCCTCCTCGCAGCACACGGTCGCGCATCTGCCGGTAACACCTATAACGCAGCTCGCGATCAAGCCAGCATTGGCGGGCGCCGAGGCGGCGGCGGCGCGTTCCGCCGCATCCGAGCAGTGGTTGGCGGCGTTGCCGGCGGAGCCTGTGATCGTGCGCGTCGATACGCGTGCGGCGGTCACTAATCTTGAAGATCGGATTGCGTGGATTGACGATGCGCTTACCTCGATTCGGGCGGAGGGCGGCGAGGCCGATCGCGCCCACGCACTTCAAAGTGAGCGCGATCGACTCATCGGCACGCTCGTGCAGGTGCGCTATGCGGAAACTCTCGTGGCGGATCTGCCGTGATGCAAATCATTCAATTTGGAGGTCATCTGTGATGCACGCAAAATATTGGCTGGCGCTACTCATCGCCGCGTCGTTGAGCATGGGCGCGGTGCGCGCCGCCGAAGACAAATCCACCTCTCAGGCTGATATCGAGGCGCAGCTCAAAGCTGCGCAGCAGAAGCTCGAGGACGCCGCGCACGAAATTGCGGAGCTTTCCACACGCCTTGGCAAGCCGCTCGTTGATCGACTGATGCTGATGGGCGAGGGACCCAGTCGCGCCGTCATTGGGGTGCAGCTGGATTCAAAAGGTGGCAAGGATGGCGCGCATGTCCGTGATGTGAGCCCCGGAGGTCCGGCAGCCGAGGCGGGGATCCGCTCCGGAGATCTGATCGTGAGCGTCAATGGCTCGGATGTGAAAGCCGAACATGCCTCCACGGAAGTTGCACACCTGGTGCGAAATGTGGAGCCCAACAGCAAGGTCAAGATCCGCGTGCTGCGCGACGGTAAACCGCTCGAGTTTGCGGTCACCGCGCGCCCTCTTGAGAATCCGCTCGACATGCCAGGTATGCCGCCGCTTCCGGGTATGCCCCCCGAAATCTTTGGTCCCGGTGGCATAGGCAGCATGCACGGCTCGTTGGCAGGAATGCAGCTTGCGACGCTCACTCCGGAGCTCGGCTCGTATTTCGGAACCGACAAGGGCGTTCTTGTGCTGCGCGCGTCGCACAATGAGGCGTTCAATCTGCAGGATGGCGACGTGATCCTGTCGATCGACGGGCGTGAACCTACGAGCGGATCCCACGCGACGCGCATTCTCGCCTCCTACCAGTCGGGCGAGAAGGTCAAACTGCAGCTCATGCGCCAGCGCAAGAAGATGAATATCGAGGTGTTGGTGCCCGACCGGCACCACAGCCCATCGGAGCCGCTCGCATTTGAGGAGCACGTCGAGGATTAGCGGCGCAGGCTCTCTCCAGGCTCGGCGGCGCGCAACCATTCGAGGAATTGCGGTATGCCCGGATCACCTTCGGCCGGCGCCCAGGGTGCGAATTGCGCTGCGGTCGACTGGTCGTATGGTCCTTCCTTGACCTCGAAAAACGCGGACCCATCGGTACGGGCGAGGAGCGTGTGCCAGGTTGCGCGCGGCGTCTCATAGCCGATGTGGCCGGTGCCCTCTCCGACGGCGTAGCGCGCGAGCACTCGCCCGGACTCGTCAAATGTGAGGACATCGAATGCGCCACGCACGACGAGCGCAAGCTCGGATTTCGTCAGGTGGCGGTGCGGCCTGAAGTAGGAGTGCCGGTTCGCGACGATGAAGAAGCGCTGCACGGGATCCTCGGCCGAAGCGTGCACGTTATGATTGGCGCGTCCTCGCGGGCTTGCCGCGGCCTTGGCAGAAAGCTCATCGAGAAGTGATGCGGAGAAAAGCTTCATGGTGCCCGTGCAGCCGTGCGCAAGAACGCAACGATAGCCGATTTGCCGGCGATGCGGAGCCATTACGGTTCCTGATGCGCACGGCCGATCAGTCGGCTTTTGGGAAGCCTGTGGCCGGGGCGCTACGCTGCACGGACCGAGCGCCAGCGCCTCGTGCCGGGATGTTCATAAGTCGAAAGTCGCTCCGCCGAATGACCCGCTACGGCACCCGACGCGGCAGGTTTCATGCCTATCGCTAATTCAAGCGCAGCTTGGCCAGCAGGCTATTGCGGGCATACAAAAATAAAGCTGAACTTCGAATGGCCGTTGATATTATTAAACCATGTGGTTTAATAATATCTTACGCGATCAAAGAGAGACGGCAGCCATGTCGAGCGCAACTTTCGCCGTAATACGAATCGCGCGACATTTCAACGCCTCGGCCGAACAGGTGTTCGACGCGTGGCTTGATCCCGGTAAGGCGGGCCGCTGGCTTTTTGCGACTCCCACGGGCGCGATGCTGCGTGTCGAGATAGATGCCCGCGTTGGCGGACGGTTTTTATTTATCGAGCGGCGCGACGGCGAGGATATGGAGCACATGGGCGAATATCTGGAAATGGATCGCCCGAAGCGGCTCGTATTCACGTTTGCAGTGCCGAAGCTCTCACCCTTGTACACGCGCGTCTCCATCGACATCGTACCGGCGCGGACAGGTTGCGAGCTCACTCTCGTGCACGAAGGCGTCCTTCCCGAATACGAGACACGGGTACAAAGTGGCTGGAGCGAGATAGTGAGCGGTTTGACGGCGAGTCTCGCGACGACTGCGCGCGATCAGGCGTCACAGTCCTAACTGAGCGGCGAGACGCCGATGAGCCAAAAATGCACCCGCCAGATAAACAAGACGTAGAGCGCGAGTCCGCCAGCTACTGCAATCGCATCATTGAACTTCGACGCCGGCAGCGTCTCGATGGGTCTGGACACGCGGCGTTTGAGGGAAATGCGGTCGACGACGGCCCACACGAGGAAGGACCCAAACAGAAGCACGGCAGCGAGCGAGCCATTCGAGAGGAGATGCGCGCTCGCCCACAGCTTGGTGGCGGCTAAGAGCGGATGCCGGGTCGCCGACTTGATTTTTCCGGGCAGGTAGGCGGCAAGCGCCAGCGGAAAAGCCGGTGCCATCAATACGACACTGACGTATCTCAGCCAGGCTGCAGGCGTGTACAGGATGATCGGTGTCTCGCGGGCGTGGCCGTAGCCCCAGATGATGGCGATGAATCCGAGCAGCGAAATAGCTGCGTAAATCCCTTTCCACTGTGCCATTCCCAGGAGTAGCGTCATGCGATCACGCCAGAAGGGGGCAATGATTGAGACCCAGTGCGGCGCGAAGAAGAGCACGAGACCGGCGATCAGAATGAGCATCTGGACGGCCCTATATCGATTGGCGTTAGCCGTAATGTAACGGAACGCTGTGAGTCGGGTCGGATTCTTGCTGCTAAGTGTTGCCTTGGACAGCGTAGCGGGAAGCGAACAATGAGACTGCGATGCATGGGAGTCGCGCCAGTCGCTTGGGCACTCCTGACAGCTACGGCGCTTGCTTCCGACGCTGACTGGCCGAGCTTCAACCGAACCGTAAGCGGTGAGCGCTTCGTGTCGCTCGCCGCTGTCAACCGCGCCAACGTCAAGACGCTCAAGGTCGCCTGCACCTTTGATACCGGCACAATCACGAGTTTCCAGTCCGGCATCATCGAGGTTGCAGACCTCCTGTACGGCACGACGGAAATGGATACTTTTGCAATTGACCCTTCAACCTGTGCGCAGCGCTGGCGCGTGCATGAGTCGTACAAGTCCGCAAGCCCGCTTAAAGTGAATCGCGGCGTTGCCTATCTTGATGGGCGGCTGTTTCGCGGCACCCAGGATGGTCGGGTGCTTGCCTACGACGCTGCGACGGGCAAACGCCTGTGGGACGCGCAGATTGCGGATCCGAAATTGGGCGAAACCGTTCCGGCCGCGCCGCTTGCCTGGAACGCTCTGGTGTTCATCGGCAATGCCGGGGGCGACAACAAGGGTGTGAAGGGGCGGATGCATGCGCTCGAGGCGGCGACGGGAAAGGAGGTCTGGGTGTTCGACCTCGTGCCCGCGAGTGTTTCTGCGGACCGGAGTCTCGGCTGGAATAACTCCAAGGAGGTGCCCGTCACGGGCGGCGCGACCTGGACCACGTATGCACTCGATCCGGCGAGCGCACTGCTCTACGTTCCCAGCGGCAATCCGGCGCCGGATTTTGATCGCCGCCTGCGCCCGGGCAAAAATCTCTATACCGGCTCGATCGTCGTACTCGACGCGAAGCGCGGCGCCTACAAGACCCATTACCCGATCACACCCGCCGACTTCCACGACTATGACGTGTCCTCTTCTCCCGCAATTTTTAGTACGCGTACGGGCAGGCACATGGTCGCCGAAGCCCCGAAGGACGGCTTCCTGCATGCGTTCGATCTGGGCAGCGGCGCTTTGCTCTACGCGAATGCCGTGACGCGGATCGAAAATCGTGATGTTCCATTCTCCGAGCACCCGGTACATTTCTGTCCGGGAACCCAGGGCGGCTCCGAATGGAATGGGGCCGCCTACGATCCGGCGACGAACCTCATCTACACGGGTGCTGTCGACTGGTGCGCGACGGTTACGCTTGAGCCCGAGAAAAAGACGAAAAGCGTTGCACCGGGCCAACCGTGGTCGGCTAACAACGCGGCGAACTCAAAAGAAACCTTTGGCAAGCTTGATCCGCCGGGCGAGTGGGCGGGGTGGGTATACGCGACAGATGCGGACAGTGGCGCGACCGCGTGGAAATTCAAAACGCCATACACGGTGATGAGCGGTGTCACGCCCACAGCCGGTGGGCTCGTGTTTGTTGGCGACATGGGGGGCACGCTGTACGCATTTGATGCGCAGACGGGCGAGACTCTCTGGTCGCGCCAGATGGGCGGAGCACTCGGCGGCGGGGTGATCAGTTACCGTCACAACGGCGTGCAGCGCATCGCGGCAGCGACCGGCATGACCTCTCCTATCTGGCCAACTGAGAGGACGACGGCGAAAATTGTTGTGCTTAGCGTGGAGTCGCGCGAGCGCTAGCGTCAGCGCTTCGCGCGCACGCGCTTCAATCGCGAATCCGCCTCGGTATCTTCGAGGCGTAATAGACCGTCAAGGAGTACAAGCTGCTCGGTCCAGAAGCCCGCATAGAACTTCAGCCACTGATCGGCGCTTGCAAGTGGCTGCGCGTCGATGGTGCAGACATGCGTGCGGCCGTCGATGCGACGCCGCACGAGGCCAGCTTTTTCGAGGACTTTGACGTGTTTGGATGCGGCCGCAAATGACATGCGATGCGGAGAGGCGAGTTCGCCGATATTGTGCTCGCCTGCGGCGAGGCTGCGCAGCATTGCACGGCGCGTGCGATCGGCGAGTGCATGGAAGACGCGATCAAGCGCGGCGGGGCGTTCTTGAGTCACGCGCGGCAGCCTATGTCAGCGATCCGCAAAGATCAACCATTTGGTATAACGTTCGGTCGCGCTGCATGCTGAAGCAAAACTCCTCATGACCAAGATTCGTATTGGAATTTCCGGCTGGCGCTACCCGCCGTGGCGGGGGGTGTTCTACCCGAACGGTCTGCCCCAGCACGCCGAGCTGCACTATGCCTCGCGTGTCATGTCGACGATCGAGATCAACGGCTCGTTCTATTCGCTGCAACGCCCCGAGAGTTACGCGCGCTGGTACGCGGAAACTCCGGTGGACTTCACGTTCACCGTCAAAGGGCCGCGCTACATCACGCACATGCGCCGGCTGCGCGGAGTTGAAGAGCCGCTGGCCAATTTCCTCGCCTCCGGACTGTTCAATCTGCGTGACAAGCTGGGGCCGATCCTGTGGCAGTTTCCGCCGAACTTCAAATACGACCGCCCTCGCATGGAAAACTTTCTCGCGCTACTTCCGCATGACACTGACGCGGCGCGGGCCATCGCACGCAGGCGTTCGGCCTGGATGAAGGGACGTTCGCGTCTCGCCGCCGGCGACTCGCGCGTTCTGCGCCATGCTATTGAGATACGCCATGAGAGTTTCCTCGAGCCGTCATTTGTTGATCTCCTGCGCGAACACAATGTCGCGCTCGTGATCGCGGAAACTGCGCGCCGCTGGCCGATGACGCAGGACATCACCGCGGATTTCGTCTACATGCGTCTGCACGGCGATCAGGAGCTCTACAGGAGCGGTTACCAGGATAAGGCGCTGACGCGCTGGGCGCGCCGCATCCGCGCCTGGCATCGAGGCGCGGAGCCCGCGGACGCGCAAAGGATCGGCCCTAAGGCTCGCAAGGCCAAATCGCGCGACGTTTACTGCTTCTTTGACAATACGGACGTCAAATTGCGAGCGCCTCGTGATGCGCAAACTCTGATGAAAAAGCTCGGTCTCAAGAAGAGCGCAGCCTGACTCCGCTGTTCAGTCGGCGCCCGTCTTCGCGCGCGCAATGGCATCGGCAAGCTTGGCCTGGAGCAAAGACGCGCGCCGGTGTGCGCCATCCTCGCGTCGAAAACCGACAAGCACATCCGGCTGGACGCCCATCACCTCGTTTGAGCCATCCGCCCTGAAGCGTACGCAGTCAGGCAGCTCCAATACGGCACCGCTATTCCTCAGTGTTGTGGGCGTGCCGCCGTTGGTGTGTCCACAGCCTGCGCCCACGGTCGGCGCGCCCAACAGAACTGCTGCATGATTATCCCGTAGAGCGGCTGCGAATTCCTCCGCCGCCGAACCCGTGCCGCTGTCGATCAGCACGATGAGTGGCCCGTTCCAGACCCCTTCTTCATACGGAAACTGTATGGGAGTGAAGACGAGGCTCGCCCAGGGCTTGCCGTGGAGCGTGGCAGGGTCAGCCGACTCGAGAAGTCCCGAACCATAGAAACCGCTTCCGAGCCAGGAGCACGCCGTGCGCTCGCCGCTCGGGCGGCGCTGTGCTGGAGAGCATACTATGCAGCGCTCGGTTGGCCGGTGCCAAACGGCATCCATGCACGACATGCCAGGGAGAGTGCCGTGGAAACAGCGCAGCTTCTTTGGGGCCTGCTCTTCAGCTCAATTGGCCTCGGCTTCTTTATTTACGGTAAGAAACAAAGAGCCGTCGTGCCGCTTTTTTGCGGACTCATCCTCATGATCTATCCGTATTTTGTGTCAAACACGATCGCGTTGGTCGCAATCGGCGCTGCGCTCGTGGCACTGCCTTACTTCGTACGATTCTGAAGGCACGCAAGACGACTCGGACGCGCTCCTCAGAGCGTCACCTTGCTGATCTGCACTACCGGCTTTGTATTGGTGTAGTTCGGAATGTCGGCCAGGATTTCGCCCGCGTGCGGACCGAACGACTTCTGGAACGCCTCGACGGAATCGAAAGTCAGATGCCCGGCTGCGATATAGGCGGGCTTCGATCCGGGCTCACCACCGCTCAGGCCCTGCTCAGCGGCGATGCCTTTGCACGCCGATCCGCACTTACGCTGCACCATCGGCATGTGATGACTGGTGTAGTACGCCATGTCGAACGTGGCGCCTGCGTCGTTGGGATAAAGAACGCTGACCTTGATCATTCCTGCCTCCGCACATTGAAATAGCAACGAGTTTGCGGGGTAACCGCCAGCAAATCCACGTGTGGGATCCCACCGTGCGCCAACGCCAGCCGCTCCGCAGTTGAACTGACAACCGCCCGAGCGGCCGCTACACTGGCACGTTAACGAGCCGCTCGAGCGGAATCCAATGGGAGAAGAGAATGTTTAGGTCGAACGCCAAGCTTGCCGGCTTACTGCTGTCGCTCGTGCTGTGCGCGGGGGCGTACGCTGCCCAGTCGCTGCCGGCTTACATCACCGCGGCAGTGAATGATGCCGGCCGACCCGACGCCGACAAGGCTCGCGATGCGGATCGCAAGCCTGGCGAGGTGATCGCATTCGCCGGGATCAAGCCGGGCCAGAAAGTTGCCGATTTCCTGCCGGGTGGCGGCTACTTCACCCGCTTATTCGCCAAGGCCGTCGGGCCAAAAGGCCATGTCTACGCATTTATCCCGGACGAGGTGCTCAAGCTGCGCGCGACGGCAGCCGATGGCATCAAGGCACTCGCGGCGGCACCGGGTTATGCGAATGTCAGCGTAGTTCAGGCGCCCGCCGGTGAATTCAAGGCATCCGAACCGTTAGATCTTGTTTGGACCTCGCAGAATTACCATGACCTGCACAATAAAAACTTTGGCGTAGACGTCGCAGGCTTTAACAAAGCGGTCTTTGCCGCATTGAAGCCGGGGGGCTTCTACATTGTGCTGGATCACGTGGCGGCGGCTGATGCACCAGCGGATGTCACCGAGACGCTGCATCGCATCGACCCCGAAGTCGTGAAGCGCGAGGTCGCTGCTGCGGGATTCAAATTCGAAGGTGCCAGCCAGGTGCTCAAGAATTCAGCGGACGATCACGGCGCAAAAGTCTTCGATCCCAGCATCCGCGGCAAAACGGATCAGTTCATCCTGAAATTCCGTAAACCGAAGTAGGCGGCGCGTAGCCGTTACAAATCCTGTGTCGAAACGAGCCTGAGACTCTCGCGCAGGCGGGATGATTCCGCGGGGCCGCTCCACTGGAGCGCGTGCGCGCGATCGGACGCCGCTGGGATCGGCTTACGCATCAGGGTGCTCTTGCCGAAGAGAGATTCGATCAGCTCGACCGCCGTTTTGGCCGTCTGGTTGCGCACGTCGAGCGCCGGATTGAGCTCCATCACATCAAGTGAGGACATCCGTCCGGTATCGGCAATCATCTCCATGCATAGCTGCGCCTCCCGATAGGAAGGGCCGCCTGGCACCGTAGTCCCCACACCCGGCGCAATGCTGGGGTCGAGAAAGTCCACATCGAAGCTTACGTGAAGATGGGTATTCTCATCGATGCCCGATAGGGCAAGTTCCATCGTGTTGCGCACACCCATCTCGTCTATAAAGCGCATATCGAACACTTCAAGACCTTGCTCGTGCACGAGGCGTTTCTCGCCCGCATCGACGCTGCGGATGCCGATCTCTCGAATCCACTCCGGGCGAATCGCGGGCGTGTGGCCACCGATCTCGGTGAGCTCCGGCGGCCCGATGCCGCACAGGCACGCAACCGGCATGCCGTGGAGATTGCCGGTCGTGGAGAGCAGGCGGGTATTGAAGTCCGCATGCGCATCAAGCCACAACACCCGCAGATTTCTGCCGGTGCTGCGGCAATGGCGGGCGGCCGCGCTCACCGATCCGATCGCAAGGCTGTGATCACCACCGAGCAGAATGGGCAAGCGCTCTTCGCTCAGCTCCTTGAACACGGCATCGTGTACTTGTCGATTCCACTGGCTGACCTCGGCAAGATGCCGGTAGCCCAGGACTGGCGCCTGCGCGGGATTGGTTGGGCCGTGCAGATTCCCCCGGTCAATGACATTGAGCCCGCAACTCTCAAGCGCTCGGCGCAGGCCGGCCACCCGCAGTGCCTCCGGTCCCATTGAGGCGCCATGATCGCTTGCGCCGATGTCAGTCGGCGCGCCAATCAGGCCGACCGTCCGGGATGGCTTGAGAGTCATGCCGACACCGCCTGCGACTGCGGCCGGTGTGTCGCGGCGCGTGGCGCCGGCTGAGCATCCAGCGCGAGTGCAGCAAAGAGGTCCTTCGGGTCCTGCAGGATCGGTATGAGATCAACCTGCTCGCGCGCGTCGCGCTGCGCGCGATGTAGTCTGTGCAGGTAGCGTAGCGCCGAGAAATCCTCGAGCGCAAAGCCGACCGAGTCGAAGATCGTCACTTCGCGTTCGTGCATGCGGCCGCGCGCGCGCCCGGCGACGATCTCGCTGAGCTCGATTACCGGGAAGGAAGGGCCAAGTTGCTGGATTTCGCCTTCGATGCGTGATTGCGCCTCAAATTCGACCACCACGCGCGCATCCGGACGGCGCAGAATATCCGGGTGCAGCTCGGTCTTTCCGGGGCAGTCGCCGCCGACGGCGTTCAGGTGCATGCCTGCCGCGACCATGTCAGGTGTCAGGATAATGGCGTTGCGCTTGTCGGCCGTTACGGTCGTGACGATGTCGGCGCTCCAGACCGCCTGGGTGACGGACTCGCAGCGCACAACCTTCAAGCCGGTGAGCTGCAGTTCGGCGAGATTGCGTTCGAGCTTTGCAGTCGCGCGCACGTCGGTGTCATAGAGTCTTAACTCGCGGATGCCCAGCAGATGGTGGAAGGCGATCGACTGAAATTCGCTCTGCGCCCCATTGCCGATGAGCGCCATGACGCGACTGTCGGCTCTGGCCATCCAGCGCGCGGCGAGTGCCGAGGTCGCAGCGGTGCGCAGCGCGGTCGTCACGGTGAGCTCGGAAAGCAGGAGCGGATAGCCGGTATCCACATCGGCCAGGATCCCGAACGCCGTTACGGTGAGGAGGCCCGCGGCGGTGTTCTTCGGATGGCCGTTGACGTACTTGAATGAATACAGGCGCCCGTCGCTCGCGGGCATCAATTCAATGACGCCGAGTGGCGAATGCGTGGCATGACGCGGCGATTTTTCAAATTCTTTCCAGCGCCGATAGTCGGCCTCGATTTCGGCCGCGAGCCCTTCGACGAATGAAGCCGTGCCGACCCGTGCGACGAGCTGGCGAACCCGTTCAACACCAATGTAATCGATCATGGCGTGCCCCCTTTAGCCTCATCGACGCCGCGCGATCTGCGATCATTTCCGCGCGCCCGCCGATCGAGGCGACCAGTATCTAGAACGCTGCCGTACAGTGGATAGCTAGAAAACTGTTCAAAAAGCCATGTGTTTAGAGCAAAATGTCAGTCATGGATGACACTTTGCTAAGTGCGCGCTTGCGGCTCACTGGGAGACCTTAAGTGGACGATACCGACAGACAGCTGATCGCTCTTCTGCGTGACGATGCGCGCGCCCCCGTGGCTTTGTTGGCCAAAACCTTGCGCTTATCGCGCGGCACGGTGCAGAACCGCATGAGCCGGCTTAAGGCAGACGGCACGATCGTGGGATACACCGTGCGCCTTAAGCCGCAGACCGAGGAGCAACGCATTCGTGGACTCATGACAGTGGCGGTCGAGGGGGCGCGTGCGGATGCGGTGTTGAAGGCGCTGCGTGGCGATCCGGCCGTCACTGCGCTGCACACCACCAACGGCCGATGGGACATCGTTGCCGAAGTGCGCGCCGAGAGCCTGCCGGCTTTCGATAGGGTGCTCGCGCGGATTCGCCTGCTCGAGGGAATCTCAAATACTGAAACGAGTCTGCTGCTGTCCACTCACAAGCTGTAGTCGCGACGCTTCGCAACAACGAACGGGTTCGCCGCGGGGTGATCATACCGAGTGCCGTGTCCGTCCAGTGCTCGCCACTCGGCAGCACCGGATGGACGCCGGCGCTTGCACGTAAGGCGCGCCGATTCGGCCTGCGGACCCGCCGCAGGCGCTTCGGCAGGGCCCCAAATCTGCTGCTGCACGGCGATGCGATAGGGTTTCCGCGAAACTAAATCCCCGGTCATCCGTTAGATCTCAGTCGTAACGGAGCAGGCAAATTGGACAAAGTTGAAGGCCGCACAGTGCCGCGCCACCACGCCGCGGATTTGCTTGGAATAGCAATGGCGCTATTGGCCGCAGGTCGAGCGCTGGCTCAGCAGAAGAATCAGCGCGGAACAATCCCCACGGAAGTGAGCCGATTATGAAAGACCCGCGCTCAAAATATCCAAAGCCTCCATTCAAGCGTCAAATTCAACCTTGGCCAGGATTGGTGGGCAAGATGAACCCCAAGCCTGATCATGGCGAAACCAGTTACCGCGGCTCCGGCCGCCTGGCCGGTCGAAAGGCGCTGATCACCGGCGGCGATTCTGGAATGGGACGCGCTGCCGCGATTGCGTACGCCCGGGAGGGCGCGGACGTAGCGATTAACTACTTTCCGTCCGAAGAGCCGGACGCCCGCGAAGTAATCCGACTCATCAAAGAAGCCGGACGGATCGGAATCCCGCTGCCCGGCGACTTACGCAAAGAAGCGTTCTGCAAACGGTTGGTGGCGCAAGCCGCGCAAAAACTCGGCGGGCTCGACATCGTTGTCTGCAATGCAGGGCGGCAGCAGTCAAACCCTTCGATCCTAGATATCACGACGGAGGATTTTGACGCGACGATGAAAACCAACATCTATGCGCCGTTCTGGATAATCAAAGCCGCGTTGCCACACCTGAAGGCGGGTTCCTGCATTATTGGAACCACCTCGGAGCAGGCCTATGACCCGTCGCCGGAACTGTACGACTATGCGCAGACGAAGGCTGCGACGATGAACTACGTGAAGTCATTGGCCAAGCAACTTGGATCCAAGGGCATTCGGGTGAACGGAGTTGCGCCTGGACCGATTTGGACGCCGCTGCAAATCAGTGGCGGTGCATCCGAACAAAAGTATAAGAACTTCGGCAAGACGACTGTTTTTGGCCGGCCGGGCCAGCCAGCTGAGCTTGCCTCGATCTATGTACAGCTCGCCGCCGCCGACGCCAGTTTCACCACTGGAAGCATCTACGGCGCCGCTGGAGGACAAGGGCAGCCTTAGATCCATCGCCGCGCATTGAGGCTTTCTATCGGCGTCCCCGAAAGAGTCGGATTCAGCCGACGATCGCCCTCGGCTTCAGGATCCCTTCCGCATACTCCCGCGCGGCGCGGAGTGTCGGGATCGGCGCAGCAGTGGGAAGGAATTCCATGGCTACGGTACCCGTGAAGTTAAGTTCGACCAGTCGCCGCAGGATCGTCCGGTAGTTGATCTCGCCCGTGCCCGGCTCGTGCCTGCCGGGAACGTCCGCGATATGCACAAGGCCAATCAAATCGATGTTATCCACGAGCTTTTTTATGAGATTCCCGCTCGAAATCTGTTCGTGATAGAAGTCGTAGAGTACCCGAACGCTGGGGTTGCCTACCGCGCGAACAATGTCGGCACATTGGCTCACGGAATTGAGAAAACACCGTGGTGATTCCTCAGGATCCAGACTTTCCAGTAATAGCCGAATTCCGTGCTGGGCGGCCAAATCGCCGCCGCGCTTTAGCGTGTCAATCGAGGCAAGCTGCTGCGCTGCACGGGATAATCCCGGAACCTGTAGGCCTGAGAGAACGATGATGTCACGGCAGTGCAGCGCGCGCGCCGTGGCAATACGTTGCTGCAAGACGCGCAGAAACTGCCCGGACGCCGAGGGAATGGCGACGCCGGGATCGGTGACGCAAATTGCATCGACCGAAATGCTCAAGGCGTTGAAGAGCCCCTGAAACTTATCAAAGTCCTGAGTCGTCCAGCGCTCAAACTCGTTGACAAGCTCGATGTACTGATAGCCGGCCTCCGCCACCGCGTGGACGCGCCGCTCAAAAGGCTCATGCGGAAGGATTGTCCACAGCATCACGGACAAGTTGGGCAATGATCTATCAGCCGTCGGCGACGCGCCCGTCTGGACTGCCCTCGCAGCCATCACGGATCCGGCCCCCGCGGCCAGCACAGAGCTTGCAAACTGGCGACGATTCACAATGAGATTCCTCTCCGGACGTTCGGGACAGCAGTATGTACCTTGCGTTATCGCGCCGCTTCGTGGGCGCTTCAGGCCTGAGCGTTTATCCCGCGGTCTGAGAATGCGAATGTAGCGCGTTGCCCCTGCCGCGAAATGACATGGAGGGTGCAGCCTCAGTCAAGCTGCGTTCACTTGTCGTGATTCTTGATCGCTGCAAGTTGCCGCTCGATATCCTGCAATTGCGCGCCCTGTTTCGCCAGTCTGTCCACTGAGCTATGACTCGTTGGTCCGAGTCAACAATGTTCGACGGTGGGCTGCACTCCCGGCACAAAGGCATCGCCCGTGAAGTAAGTCGCACTCTGCCGGCAATCTGTTGGCTACGTTCGCTACCGCACCGTCAGCTGTCTGTGCCAGCGTGCTTAATCACAATAACGAATTAATTAAATGTGCGGGTTATGTCTCAAAGAACCATACTTCTGATCCAAGAGGATGTCTCGGATGCCGAGTTCGTTCGAGAGGCGCTGAAAAGTTCGAGCGATGGATCCTTCCGCGTCGAATGGGTTAGAAGCTGTTCTGATGGCTTAGACCGGTTAGCGCGTGAAGGAAAAAAAGGTCAAAACCACATAGCGGCAGTGCTGGTCGATCTCTTGTTGCCCGACAGCCAAGGTATCGAAACTTTTGCCCGGCTCTTTCGCGCCGTGCCCCACACTCCGATCCTTGTGCTGAGCACTCTGCAGGATGAGGCAATTGCTAAGCTGGCGGTGCAGCAAGGGGCTCAGGATTATCTTTTAAAGGACCGCCTCGATCACTACCTGTCGCCGAAAGCCTTAGGCAGCATGGTGGAACGCGCGGCAAATGCCGAGGCACTATTCGACGAGAAGGAGCGCGCTCAGGTGACGCTGAACTCGATCGGAGATGCGGTCATGAGCACGGATGCCTGGGGACAAGTGACCTTTCTCAATGTTGTTGCTGAAGGCTTGACGGGCTGGTCATGCAAGGACGCAGAGGGACATCCGCTTGAGGAGGTATTCAAAATCGTAGATGCCTCCACTCGCAAAACGATAGAGAATCCAATGGCCTTGGCGATTCGAGAGAATAAGAAGTTTGCCCTCACGCCCAATTGCATTCTCATCCGACGTGATGGAGTCGAGGCCGCCATTGAGGATTCCGCGGCGCCCATTCACGACCGGCGTGGGCAGGTAACGGGCGCCGTCATGGTGTTTCGGGACGTGAGCGCCGCCCGGGCCCTGTCCCTGAGGATATCCTACCTCGCCGAGCACGATAGTCTAACCGATCTGCCCAACAGAATATTGCTCACCGACCGACTGACCCAAGCCATGGCGCTCGCTCACCGTCGTCGTCAAAAACTGGCATTGCTATTCCTCGACATCGATCGTTTCAAACACATCAATGACTCCTTGGGTCACGGTGTCGGCGATCGCTTGCTGCAGTCCGTGGCGAAACGGCTGCTGAGTTGCGTGCGTAGCTCAGATACGGTCAGTCGCCAAGGAGGCGATGAATTTGTGGTCGTGCTCTCGGAAGTCACCCATGCTCAAGATTCAGCCCGGTGTGCGAACAAAATACTCGAGGCACTCGGTGCTCCCCACCAAATCGATGCGCACGAACTACATATCACGGCGAGTATCGGCATCGTCACCTATCCCGACGATGGGAGGGACGCAGAGACATTGATGAAGCACGCTGATTTCGCGATGTACCACGCCAAGGATGCTGGCCGTAATAATTATCAGTTCTTCAAGCCTGAAATGAACGTGCGTGCAATCGAGCGTCAGTATCTTGAAAACAGCCTGCGGCACGCTTTGGAGCGGAACGAGTTTGAGCTACATTACCAGCCGAAGATTAATCTCGAGACGAAAGCGATGATGGGTGTCGAGGCGCTCATTCGCTGGCGGCATCCGCATCGTGGTCTCGTGCCACCCAATCAATTCATACCGATCGCTGAAGAATGCGGTTTCATCGTGCCGATCGGCAGATGGGTGCTTCGTGAAGCCTGCCGACAAACAAAGGCTTGGCAGAACGCCGGACTAACGCCGCTGCGAGTAGCGGTCAACATCTCTTCTGTGGAGTTACGCGCCAAGGATTTTGTAGCCGGAGTAGGCGCGATCCTCGCGGAGACGGGACTTGACCCAAGTTGTCTGGAGCTGGAACTCACCGAGACTTTTCTCATGCAGGACTCAAATTCGACTGGTGTCGTACTGCAGGGCCTCAAAGAAATGGGCGTGCAACTCGCCCTCGATGATTTCGGAACAGGTTACTCGAGCTTAAGCTTTCTAAAACGCTTCCCGATCGATACTGTGAAAATCGATCAGTCGTTCGTGCGCGACGTGACCACAGACGCTGACGACGCCAGCATCGTAAGTGCGGTTATCAGCATGGCGGGAAGCCTCCATATGCGTGTCGTCGCCGAAGGCGTGGAAACAGGGGAGCAACTCGCGTTCCTCCAGGAGCGCGGCTGCGCTTTTGGGCAAGGCTACTATTTCAGCCGGCCGATGATTGCGGATGAATTCAGCCAGCTGTTGGAAAAGAAAGCCGCGTAATTAGTTTTCTAAATAATAGGGAAAGTAAATCCCCTTAATTGCGACGCGCAGCGCCTCCGGAAGTAAATGTCGTTCCGGCCACCCGAACTCTGGAAAACGGGCGCTCCAGCGAGACTCGCTGCTGCCCGTCGGCCACGAATGTCCCAAAATCTACGCCGTGCACGCGGATCAGGACCGCAGTCTAGCGCGTCGCGTCAAGGCGCACGTAGCCGCGCGGTCTCAATGCAACTGCGTTGCCTCATCGCGAGTCTTCATCCCGGCAAGTTGTCGCTCAATATCCCGCAATCGTGCGCCTTGCGCTGCGATCTCGCGTTGCTGCTGCTGCACTTCGTTCAGCAGCATTGGCGCAAGCTCTTCATAACGGACTCCCTCGATTTTGCCTGCGTCATCGCGGATCACGAGTTCTGGATACACTTTGGCGACTTCCTCGGCGATTAGCCCGTATTGAGTGGTGCGCTGGCGATCTGTTTTGAGGTGGAAGGTAACGGGACGTAATTGCTGCAGTTTCTCGGAGCTCGGCCCCATGCTTGCGATGGCCGTCTTGTAACGTTCCGAGGAGGCCAACACCCCGAGCTGTCCGCTGGATGTGACGTACACGGCGGCGCCAGTCACCTTGGCCCCGCTAATTCCAGCGATGTACGTCGCGAGATGTGTCGCCGGGTCACCTATGCGGATCGTCCTATTGTCGGCGGTGATGCCTTCGGTTCCGATTTCGATGTTGCTGTTACCCGTTGTGACGTTGTATCCGGCGTTCTCGCCCAATCCGATGTTATAGGCCCCAGTCGTGAGCGAATTAAGCGCGCCTTGACCGGAGGCAGTATTGTCATGCCCAGTCGTATTGAATTGTAGAGCCCAAGCCCCGGAGGCCTCGTTTCGGTATCCGGTCGAGTTGAAGTAGAGCGCCTGATATCCCGAGGCTGTGTTGTAGTCCCCGGTGGAGTTGACAAAGAGCGATTCGAAGCCAGATGAGACGTTGTAATTCCCAGTCGTGTTTGCGCTGAGCGCATTTGTGCCGTAGGCGCTATTGTTGCTGCCCGTCGTATTAGACTGCATCGCGTAGGACCCGGTCGCCGTATTTCCAGATCCGGTTGTATTGGGACCGAGCGCAAGCATCCCATCGGCGGTATTGTCGGAGCCCGTCGTGTTTGCAGCGAGTGCCTGCGCTCCCGTAGCGGTGTTGAAACTGCCGGTGGTGTTTACTAGCAGAGCCGTGAATCCGAGGGCGGTATTTTCCACGCCATTCGAATTGGCATTAAGTGACAGCATGCCGAAGGCGGTGTTATCAATACCGGTAGTGTTCGAATACAAGGCATAAGCGCCGGTAGCGGTGTTGTGCGAGCCTGTCGTGTTGGAAAACAGTGCAGCCTCTCCAAATGCGGCGTTCTGATAGCCTTGGTTATTCGAATAAAGCGCTTGATAGCCGGATGCTGTGTTTCCAGCATTGTATCCTCCACCTGCGCTGCCGAGACTGAATAAGGCGCCGGTGCCGGTTGCCGTATTTTGACGTGAATCGCTGTTCACAACGTCCGGTGGTTGCTGACCGTATGACGGTCCTGCAGCGACAAATAGCACCGTAATAAAGATTCGTGAAGCCAAATGGGGGTACTTCATGAAATGTTGCCTCTCGTGGCCGTGTTGTTATTGTCTTTCTAAGCGATTCGGCGGCATGGTCCCATTCCGCGCCCTGTATAACCTTCGGTCGGGCCGCGGGGTTTGCCAGACGTGCAGCAGTATCTACATGCCTACGATCATAAATACATATCCTCGGTGACAATGCTCAACTATCGTGTGCTGCATTGCGGCGTACCAGATAGGCGGTTCCAGCTGGGCGCCGGTGCTGGCGCGTGCACAGGAACTCGTGTGAAGAATTCTTAAGTCGGCGGCAAAGAGCCCAAATACCGGGCGTAGATAACCGTGTACCAAACCACGCGCGACCATAATCGTTCGAGTTGACGATTGGGAAATTTGACATGCTGATGCTGACCCGGCGCATTGAGGAGAGAATCCGGGACGGGCGCCAATCTTCGGAATCACAATCGTATTGAGCATCCATCGCGTTTTGGTGAGCGCCCGCTCGGCAAGCTTTGGCTGCCGTACGCTCAACCATTCTTCCGCCAAAGTCGAAAAGATGGAGTCCCTCGCCGTGCGCTCGGCTCTACGGCGCGCAGCCGGAGTCACGTCTTTCTCGAGTTCTTCTCTCGCTGCCTCGGCACGCTTTCGCGCCTCTTTGAGCGTGACTGTTGGATACGCACCAAATCTCGCCATGCCTTCGCGCCCAGCGTGGCGATAACGGAACCACCCCAGGCGGCTTCCATTCGGTGTGTCAAGGAGATGTAGCCGAGCGCCATCAGCGAGCTTGTATGGCTTGTCCTTCGGTTGCGCTCTTCGAATTTCAATCTCGTACCCGCACGGTGGGTTCACTGCCAAGAGGAGTTTGGCGACCGCGTGAGACCTTCGGAGATGATTTTATGCAGCGTTTCTGAGCTTTTCACTCATTTCCGAGATCTTCTGAGACCATCCAAGAACATCTGAGATCAAGTCGCTGGTGCCCGAGGTCGGACTCGAACCGACACGCTTTTAACGGCGGTGGATTTTGAGTCCACTGCGTCTACCAATTCCGCCACTCGGGCTTTTTCTCGACACGATTCTACCGCAACATGCGCGGGTGCAGCGTCATGACTTCGCTTACGAGATTCCGCCCGAGCGGATCGCCCAGATGCCGCTCGCAGAGCGCTCCGCGAGCCGGCTTCTCGTGCTTGATGGAACTACCGGCGTCTGCACGGACCGTGCCATTAGGGATTTACCCGCTCTTCTGAATCCGGGGGATTTGCTTGTCTTCAACGACACGCGCGTGGTCGCCGCACGCCTCGCCGGGTTAAAGGGGTCCGGCGGCCGTGTCGAGATCCTCCTCGAACGCGAGATGCCCGCCAATCACGCGCTCGTGCAGGTTCGCGGCAGCAAACCGCTGCGGCCGGGAGCCGAAATCGCAACCGCCGGCGGCGCGGTGCGCCTCATCGAACGCTGCGGCGATCTATGGCGCGTTGAGCTGCCGCAGCCGGCGCTTGAGCTTTTCGAAAAATGGGGAACTGTGCCATTGCCGCCTTATATCCATCGCAGCCCCGAGGCGAACGATCGGGAGCGTTATCAAAGCATTTTCGCGCGTGCGCCAGGGGCGGTCGCCGCACCGACGGCGAGTCTGCACTTCGATGCGGCGCTCGTGGCAGCCTTGGAGGCAGGCGGCGTCGAGCGCGCATTCATCACGCTGCACGTGGGCGCCGGGACTTTTCAGCCCGTGCGCGCGACTGCGATAGCTGACCACGTGCTGCACGCGGAGCGCGTCGAAGTCAGCGCGGCGACCTGTGAGGCTGTGCGCCGCACGCGCATGCAAGGCGGGCGTGTCGTGGCCGTGGGCACAACAGTCATTCGAGCCCTTGAGTCCGCAGTTTTAGATGCGCCGCAAGGAAATGCGACCGCCTTGCCCGTTGCGTTCTCCGGCGAGACGCGTCTTTTCATCCACCCCGGGTTTCAATTCAGAGCCGTGGATGCACTTGTTACGAACTTTCACGTGTCGGAGTCGACGCTGCTTATGCTGGTATGCGCGTTCGCGGGGCGCGAGCACACGCTTGCCGCGTACGCGCACGCCATCACGGCCGGCTATCGTTTTTTCAGCTACGGGGATGCGATGTTTATTACACCACAGCCGAAATTTGCTCCATGAGGCCTGCTCTCAGCATTCAGGCGACGGATGGCGCTGCGCGTGTGGGAAGGCTCGTCACAGCCCACGGCAGCATCGATACGCCGGCGTTTATGCCGGTGGGGACCTATGGCAGCGTGAAAGGGATGACCCCCGAGGAGCTGACCGGGCTCGGAGCGCAAATTGTGCTCGCCAATACGTTTCATCTCATGTTGCGTCCGGGGACCGCCGTGATTGCCGCGCACGCTGGCCTGCATCGATTCATGCACTGGCAGCGGCCGATCCTGACCGACTCGGGCGGCTTTCAGGTATTTAGCCTCGCAAACCTGCGCGTGATCACGGAGGAGGGCGTGCGCTTTCGCTCCCCGGTCGACGGTGCCGAAGTGCGCCTCACTCCAGAGGACTCGATGGCGATGCAGCTGGCACTGCGCTCCGACATCGCCATGGCGCTGGATGACTGCACGCCCTTCCCGGCGACCGAGACCCAGGCGCGCGACTCGATGGAGCGCTCGATGCGCTGGGCTGCGCGCAGCTACGCTCGTTACCATCAGGATGAACCCCCGGGAGGCCTGTTCGGCATCGTGCAGGGGGGCATGTTTGCAGCCTTGCGACGCGCCTCGCTAGACGCGCTGCTCCGATTCGACTGGGCGGGCCTTGCGCTAGGGGGCCTCGCCGTCGGGGAGCCAGAGGAGGAGCGCCTAAGGATCCTGGAGGCGATCGTCCCCGAACTGCCCGCGGATCGCCCCCGCTATCTCATGGGAGTCGGGCGCCCGGAAGACATCGTCGCGGCGGTCGTGCGCGGCATCGACCTTTTTGACTGCGTGATTCCGACGCGGCATGCGCGCAACGGGCATCTGTTCACTGCGACGGGCTTCATCAATATCCGAAATGCCAGCCACAACATGGACCTGGGACCGATCGATCCGACCTGCAGCTGCTACACCTGCTGCAATTACTCGCGCTCCTACCTGCGCCACCTCGACCGTTGCAACGAGATTCTGGGGGCACGCCTGAATACCATCCACAATCTGCACGTCTACCTCACGCTCATGCGGCAGCTGCGGGAAGCCATCGCGGCAGGACGCCTCGGACGCTTTGCCAGCGACTATTTGGGCTTGCGCCGGGAGGCGCCGGGCGCTGTGGCATAATGCCGCCCCCTTAAGGCAGGTGCAGTCATGAATTCTCTAATTCCCGAAGCGTGGGCCCAAGGCGCCGGCGTCACCGGCGGCGGTCAGCTTGCCCCGCTTTTAATGATGGTGGTGTTCATCGCCATTTTCTATTTTTTGCTCATCAGGCCGCAGCAAAGAAAGTCAAAGGAACACCAGGCGATGGTGTCGAAGCTGGCCGCCGGCGATGAAGTAGTGACCGCCGGAGGTCTTCTCGGAAAAGTGCTCGAGGTCGGCGATAGTTTCGTGACGGTCGAGATCGCGGACGGTGTGCGGGTGAAGATCCAGAAATTCCAGGTCACCTCGCTCATGCCCAAGGGCACTTTGAAAAGCGCCTGACCATGCTCGAGTACGCTCGCTGGAAATACATTCTCGTCGCAACCGTTCTGCTTCTCGCGCTGCTCTTCGCGTTGCCCAACTTCTTTGGGGAAGACGCCGCATTGCAGCTCGCGCGCAAGGATCACGCGAACATTGATGTCGCATCTCAGCAGGCCGTTGAGAAATTCCTGACCGAGCAGAAAGTCAGGTATACGAAGACGTATATCGATGCGGGACGGCTCATGGTCCGCTTTCCGAATGTGGTGGAGCAGCTAAAGGCGCGCGACGCCGTCAATGATCACTTTGCGTCGCAGTACCTGACGGCCCTGTCGTTTGCGCCGCGCGCCCCTGAGTTCATGCGTCGCCTGGGGCTGCGTCCAATGGCGTTGGGTCTTGACCTGCGCGGCGGTCTTTATCTTCTTTATCAGGTCGATATCAACGGCGCCGTGAATCAGCTCCTCGAGGGCTACGAGCAGGACATCAGGCGCACGCTTGCGCAGGCGAATATTCCCTTTACGGACGTGCTGCCGGTGAGCGTCGACAGCCCACGGCCGAATGGTGTGCGAGTGCTGCTGCCTGCCGGCACGAACGCCGATGCGGTGAGGAAGGCGCTCGCAAAGCCGCTGTCGGATCTGAAGCTTGATGTCTTAACCCTGGCGAGCGGCCCTGCCGTGCAGGCGTCGCTGACGCCGGTGCAGCTGCGCCAGCGGCAGGACTATGCGATCCAGCAGAATCTGACTACGCTGCGCAATCGCGTCAACGAACTGGGTGTCTCCGAACCCATTGTGCAGCGCCAGGGCCTTGACCGCATCAACGTACAGCTGCCCGGTGTGCAGAACTCCGCCGAGGTGAAAGACATCCTGGGCAAGGTCGCGACCTTGGAGTTCCGCCTCGAGGACATGCAGAACAACGCCCTCGAAGCGGCGAACCGTGGCCGCGCGCCGCTCGGATCCAAGCTCTATCACATGCGCGACGGACGGCCGGTGCTGCTGAAGCGCGACATCATCGTCACCGGCGATGAACTCACCGATGCGCGCACGTCAGCCACCCAGGAAGGCCCCGGCGTCTCGCTCAAGCTCGATGCGCGCGGCGGGGATCAGATGCTGAAGACCACGCGCGCCAATCTTGACCGCCGCATGGGCGTGGTCTTTATTGAGCGCGGCCACGAGACGACGACCGTCAACGGCAAGAAGGAGACGCGTGAGGTCACGAACGAGCAGGTCATCAATCTTGCGACCATCCGCGGCGTCTTCAGCAACAGCTTCCAGATCACCGGACTTGGGGCGGGCGAGGCGCGCGACCTTGCGCTGCTGTTGCGCTCCGGTCAGCTCGCAGCGCCGCTTGACCCGATCGAAGAGCGTGCCGTGGGCCCAAGCCTGGGGCAGGACAACATCGAAAAAGGCGTGCGCGCCCTCGTCATCGGCATGGCGGCGGTGTTCGTGTTCATGGCGTTTTACTACCGCGTATTCGGACTCGTCGCCGATGGTGTGCTGCTTGCCAATGTCGTGCTGCTGACCGCGCTCCTGTCGATCATGCGCGCCTCGCTCTCGCTGCCCGGCATCGCCGGCATCATCCTGACGGTGGGCATGGCGGTTGATGCCAACGTGCTGATCTACGAGAGGATTCGTGAGGAGTTGCGTGCCGGGGTTTCCCCGCAGTCCGCGATCCGCCTGGGCTTTGAGAAGGCGTTCTCCGCGATCGCCGATTCGAACATTACGACGCTGATCGCGGGCATCGTGCTGTGGGTGTTCGGCACGGGGCCAATCCGCGGCTTTGCCATTGTACTCACGCTCGGCATCGCAACTTCCATGTTCACGGCCCTCATGGGCAGCCGTGCACTCATCACGCTCATGTATGGCGGTCGGCGCAAGCTCGTACGCCTGCCGATCTAGAGGTCACGCGCGTGGAATTTTTCAGAAAGCCTACCCAATTCCCATTCATGGCCACACGCAAGGTGTGGTATGCGCTCTCTATCGTGCTCATGATCGCCTCGTTCGTATCCTTCGGCACGCGCGGGCTCAACCTTGGAATTGATTTCACCGGCGGCGTGAGCGTCGAGGTGAGTTTTCCGCGCACCGCCAATGTCGACGTCATACGCAGGCATCTCGAGGATGCAGGCTTCGTAGCACCGCAGGT
>Ga0302326_10007907_pt1 | contig 23552 bp, 19 predicted proteins | sample Palsa_T0_3_FD_202264 | JGI IMG/M metagenome (GOLD analysis project Ga0302326, IMG submission 202264) | Peat permafrost microbial communities from Stordalen Mire near Abisko, Sweden - Palsa_T0_3 | ecosystem: Environmental > Terrestrial > Soil > Palsa > Peat permafrost | place: Sweden: Abisko... | reverse complement strand
TTTTCACGCGCGGATGGGGCCACAGTCGGCGCCATCATCGCGCCGCTGCCAATGCTTCAACGGGGCCGCGCGTTTTCACGCGCGGATGGTAGAACGCCCTCGCAAGATGATCGAGACGCCCGAACCGGCTTCAACGGGGCCGCGCGTTTTCACGCGCGGATGGTCCGCCCGTCGCAAATCCTTTCGCGACGAGCTTCTAAGAGCTGCATTTCGAGCGGCACCCTGACCCCAACCTCCTGGCACATCAAGAACGGCCCTTATCCAGCGCAATCCGCCGTGGTGCGGGCTTCGAGCGGCTCAGCGTGGAGTTCCCGGCACCGGGGTCCTCGACCTCAAGCGATGATGGCGTTTTCACCCTTTCGTATCTCCTGACGGCCGAATGTCTCGATCGAGGGAATCCAGGTTTCGCGGTCGGCCACGGCTCCAATGTCGACGATCACGACGCGATCCTGTTTCCCATCGATCAGCATTTCTATCCGCTGAGCCAACCGCACGCGATCGGCGGGGCGCAGCAGGCACGAGAAGACACTATATTGGATTGGATCGCCGTAGGCCTTCGCGAGTCTGTACATCGCTCTAAGGCGCTTTGGATCCCCTATATCGTAGGAAAGAATGTACGCGCGCATCAGTCAGCGCGTCACAAAAGCCGGATAGCTTGGGATGTCATCTTGGATCGCGCGCGCCAACAATCGAGCCTGCATCCAAAGCGCACGCCGGTACGTCGCCTCGTAACCGAAAATAGGATGCGTCACGGTCGACTGTAGGCGTCGCTCGAAGGCCCGTATGAAAATCCGGCGCCCATCGTCCGTCAGTGCGATGCCTATTCCTCGGCGAAGGAAATGGGATGGACGTATTTCTCGTGTGTTTACGAGCGAGAGAACCGTCGAATCGACAATGAGCGGTCGAAACTCTTCCATGAGATCAAGCGCCAGAGCGGGCCGCCCCGGGCGCAATGCATGATAGACACCGAGTCCCGGCTCGAAACCAACTGCGATGACCGCCGCGGCCGCTTCCTTCGAGAGCATCGCGTAACCGAACGAGAGTAATGCGTTGATTGGATCCGTGGGAGGGCGACGATTGCGATTTCCAAACTCGAACCCATGCTCGGGTACGAACATCATCGCGACCGATCGGAAGTATAGTTGCGCGGCCCGCCCCTCGAGGCCGAGAAGCTCCTCGACCGTCGGTGCCCGACGTATCCGTTCGATGCAGAGAGAAAGTCCCTGAAGTACACGTCTTGCCGCTTGACCAAATGCTCGACGTACCATCGTCCGCTGATTTCGCACCTTCCCTTCCACGAGGCTTCGTGCGATCTGCAAGCGACGTTCGGGAGCCAGGCGCATCTGAGCTTGGCGCAAATCGAGACTGTGGTCGTCCACTGAACGCGCGTAGCCGGTTAGCCAACCGCCGTAGCTCAGGAAAAAGATCGGAATGTCGCGGCTGAGCACGGCTCGGCTCGCCTGCGAACTCATCTGCACGTTGCCGAAAAGTGATATGCTCGCAGTTTCCATCAGACGAGCATCCGCAATCACGCCTTCATCCGTACGCACCTGGAGGACTTCGCCCGACAGCCCGACGCGAGCCCCGGGTGTCAGAACGTACAAAGGCCGCATATCGTCGAGCGGCGCCGCGAAAGGACGAACCTCGGCCTTCCCCGATCCGACTAGCAGGTTCGTTTCATCGGGTAAGCAGATCGAATTCAGCGAGCAGCGCGGACACTTGGGACTATCAACCAGCGGTGGCGGTAAGATCGTGCGCCCGGCGGCCCGGCGCGCGCCGATCACGGCATCGCGTGCCTTCTTCTCCGCTTCCTCGTTAATCGATACCGTCATGTGAGTCTTTGATGCCGCGTAATACACTCGCGCCTCGCGACACGTATACCCGTGTTCGCGCAGGAGTAGCGCCTGAAGGACGACCTGTACGAGCTCCGGCTCATATAGGCCCACATCCGCAGGAGGAAGCCGCCCACGTTTGTAATCGATCGGCACGACGGCGTCCCCCTCGGCGCGAACGAGATCGATCTTCCCGACGACGCCGAGCGTCTCCGAACTCAACTCTACGGAGGTGACCTCGGCGGCCTCCTTTGGTTTTTCGTCGAGCGCGCCCGACAGATGGTCGACGCGCCGATGCACGCGGTCACCGTCGACGGTATCGTGCGACTGTTGGAACTGCCGCTCGACATGTTCGATGAAGAACAAGCGAGGACAGTACACGAACTCGTTCACGGCTCGTAAGGTTAAGAGCTCGCGTTCGGCCTCGGGCGGTGCGAAGCGGCTCATTACGCGTTACCGATCCGCGGGCTCGAAGCGCCCGAGACCGAAGTGAGACAAGCGACCGAGGACGATCGGACCCTGCACGATACGATCGAATTCGATCGTCGCGCCAACGGCAGGATATGCCACACGCTCTCCGAGGCGCACGCGCCGAAACGCGTCGATTCTAGTACGGCTTCCGTGCGAATGTTCGATCGCGCCGTTCCCGAGCCAAATGTGCACCTGACTCGCAGTCAAGCCGCGTCGCTCGAGCGCCCGATGGATCTCAGCTCGCGCGCTATCCAGCACGGTGGCTTTTGCCGGCCCACGGGTCTTGGCAAACCGCTCCAACACGATCGGTGTCGCTGTCGACCAGCTCCCCGAGCGCCTCTGATCCTGCGGACCGGCGAACTCCAGCTCGAACGATCCATGTAGGCGACGGTCGTCGTATACGCGCGAAACGCGGGAGATCGCGAGGTATTCATCGTGAGTGCACCCACGCGGCAGTAACACCTCGATCGCGTCGATGAACCCCCCGTTTCCGAGATCGAGGGGCAAGTAAAACGGATGATCGTGTCCCTCGCGGAACGCTCCATTTTCTTTTTTCCCGACCAGCCTTTTTGGCGCCGGCCGCCCGTGAAGGTTGGAGTACCTACTGAGAACTGCGCCGCGCATCGATTCGGCAAAGGATAAGGTCTCGGTGATTGGAGGCAGAGAGCCCAGCCGCGCCCGGACGTGAAACCTGAATGTGACCTGAGAGTGTACTGGCGGTTCCAGTTCCTGCGCTGCCGATTGCTCCGCGGCGAAACCAAATAAGGGAGGCAACTGGTAGTCGACCAAGGTCAAATGACGATCTTGCTTCGGGACTGCAGCCGTGGGATCGCAACTCGACAACAATGCAGAAAGCAACCCGCTGCCGCGAAGTGAGGGACCGGTAGCTGCCCTGCGCACAATTGGACCGCCCGATTCCACGCGTGACGCCAAATCCACGCGGTAATGGGTAGAACCAATCGGTGCTTCCTTAGCGAGGGCCAGCGCAATTCGATGTTCGCCGATCTGCGCTGTGGATGCACAGCATCGTTCGAGAAGGTTTTCTAAGTCGACGCTGAGGCAGATTGATTTCCATACTGCGTAAGCCCGAGCGGGATGCGATCGTTCGGTCTCGATGGCGATCGCTGAGTCGAGGGAGGCGGTGCCTTGCTGATCCGTCTCGGCGCTTTCGATATCGATGGTGCGGTGTCGTGACCGTCCCGAAGTTGCCACCGGGAGAACGAACGCGGGCGCTGCGGCCAGCACGTCGATGAGATCGCAGAAATCAGAGCGTGCGGGACTCCCCGAGCGGATCCATCCGGATGCGACCATTTGCAGCAACTGCCACGGCGAGGGGGGCCACTCGATTTCCTCGCGCGACGCGGATCCGGCCCACGGAGCAGCGTGTAGGCTTCCCGCTACGAACTCGATGCAGAGAGCGATCACCGCAGCCACCTCATTCGTCGATGTCCAGTTCGATTTCGGCGTCGTCATAAGCGCCGTCGTCGGGTGAAGCCTCGCCGACTGCTTCCGCAGCTTCAAGAGGCGATCGCATCGGACGCATGAGTCCAAGGCCAAGCCAACGGCCGTCGCCGATGAGCATCGGTCCTCGCTCGCCGCCCAAAAGCGCTATTTCGACGTGGCGCAGGCGCCGGCGATCAAAGCGATCGGTCTCAAATTCGTCCGCCCGGATACCGCGGATGTCAAACGGCTCGACCTGCACTCGCACGCTCGCAATCTTGCTCTTGACTCGGGCGTGTCGGAGAGCATTCGCCACGGCAACGGCCGCACGATCATCGTCGACCGCTCGCGCGGCACCGCCCAAGCGCCCCCGTGCCCTGGCTTGCGGCAGCACAACAGGCGTAACCGAACGCCACCGCTGAGAGGACCCTCCGGAGGCTCCGTAGTGCTGCAGCATCGCTCTCTCCGCTGAAGCCACCAGTTGCATACCGCGCACCTCGCCGGTCGCCTCATCGATGTTGTGGTAGCCGTCGAGCACTTGACCGGCAAGGGCCCACTGCACATCGTCCGGCCGTACTGTCGAATTCGGGGGAACCTCGATGAGAACGCGTCGGATCAGGCCATCGGCAAAGCGGTGGCCGATCGAGGGCAGCGGCGCGATGCGAACGCGCCGATCACGAGCGTCGCTCCCGGTCGCGAGCCCCGCGATGCACTCGTCGATTACCGCAGTTTCGATGCTCGCAAGGCTCAGCCGCTTCACCAAGTGCGCCCGAATGTGCTTCGAGAGGCGCACTATTCCGGCGAGAGTTACGGGATAGAATTGGCGACCCGAGGAGAGGTCGTGCAGGTCAAACAGAAAGCGATTCGGCAGCCGGTCGTAAGCGATGAGTTGAGGCAACGCTTTAGGAGCCTGTTGGAAATACGTCGTGACCCCGGCGCCTTTACCGCGTACCGAAAGGAAGCGAGACGCCGTCGCATGAAAACGCACCTCCAAAGAATCGAACGACCCCGCCACCGGACAGGGTAACATGATCCCGGCCACGCCGTTCGGCCCCAAGCCGTTCGGTTCCGCGACGCGTCCGGCGCAGTTCGCTAGCCTGCCTTCAACGGCTTCTGCGGCGATGATTTCAGCAAAGGCAAACGCGCCATCGAGCCCACGGCCAAACGTATGCAAACGCTCGCTGAGCTTGACGATTTGCGCGGCTTCCGATTCGCCGTCTTCGAATGTCCAAATGAACGTAAAGCGAGGCTCGCCTTCAACTTGAATAGCGCGCAGGAGCTTCGCGGTTCGATCTGAGCGTCGCGGATCGTTATCGAACCCGTCCACATCGTTGTTAGGAACGAAGTACTGCACGGCGCCAAGATCACGCTTAGGAGGCGCCGCGACAAACGGAGGCTCCAAGCGCTCTAGCCACCGGAATGCCGAGTCCTTGGGTTCTCGCGGCTCGCAGCGCCAACGTCCCCCATAGGCTCCGGAAACGAGGGCCTGAAAGGCCCGAAACGGGGATGGCGGCCAATCGCCAACGCCGTGCCAGCGGTCACTTAAGAGCCGGATATCGACGACGAGGGCGCGGCGTTTCGAAGGTGTCACGTTTTCTTCTTTTTGTCGTCCTTTGGCGATACGTCGGCCTTCGCTAGCTCCTTCTTGAAGCTAACCCGGCGCGGCTCGGCGACACCGAAATCCTTCGCGACGGCTCGTGCGTACGCGTGCGCAACAGTTTCATCGAGGGCAACCTCAACGCGGCGGCCGTTTCGCTCCACGAGAATCCAGACTCCGGGAGCATCGGGATTCGGTGTGAGCAAACAACCTTGTCGCAGAAATCCATCCTGTGGTTCTGTAGCCGCAACCAGTGCCAACCCCATGATGTAACGACGCAGCTTCTTGCCGTCGTTCGGAGATGACAGTTGCCGGAGGGCGACGAGATTGATCGTTACATCCCGTTCGATCGGGCCATGCGCGATGACTCCACCATGGGTATCGACGGCCGGGACATGCACGAATCCACGTTGCGCCATCGGGCTCTTCGTGTTTCCCTCAGCCTTTTGTTTGTCTTCATCCGAAAAGACGTCCGCTCTCGCGTAGTCGATGGCCGGATTATATTGCGCGGACCGCCGCAGCGCATCAATTCTTCTCGCTCGAATCACCGACTGCACGATCCGAGGGACCTTGGCGCCCGAACCGCGAGAATCCCAAGCACCAAACACCAGGGAGGTCGGGGCAAGCTTTGCGATACGCATCGCGTCGCCGCGCTCCGCAAAATCGGCGAATGCTAGCTCCGATTCTTCGCGCATCGCCGACGAGCGGACCAGTGCGTCGCCCAATCGATGTCCAACATCGAGAATTGAAACCGAGTAATCGACCGAAATGACGATCTCAATCTGAGGAACCAAATCTGCCAGCGGGTTGGAAGGCATCCCTTCTGGGCTCTGGCGGAACAACGGTTCCATCCTATTAGCCTGCGACCCGACGGAGTCGATCTGAACGATGAGTCCCTCGGTAATCCTATCGACCGCATACGGTGCGCCTTCTCTTTTATCGCCCATGGCATATGTCGGTGGAAAAATCACGCTCCCTTCGCCCTCTGCGGGAATGAGCTGCTGGCGAAGATGGAGGGCTACCGCCCCGCGTAAGTCATCGGCCCATGCATCGATCGATGTCGAGTCAATGGTCATCATGAAACGTTCTCCTCAAAGGCGTCGACGATACAGCGAGCCTGACCCTCTTGGCCTGGCCAACCAAGCGACATATGAAAGGTGCGCATGGGGAACCCAATCTCGGCGGCCCCGAGTATTCCGCGAGTGAACGTGACCGGAAGGCGCGCGGATGAAACGCCATATCGGTAGCTAAGCTTGTCCCTTAGCCGTGCGGGACGCGCGTTTTGTAGCCCAAGTGCGGCGAGCAGTTCGGTGAGTGGATAGCCGACCATCTTCACACCGGTAACGTTCGGCGAAAACCCCGCATCGAGTGGAATGTAGTCGCGACGCCAGTCCAACCGGAAACTGCTCGTCATCGGCTTCGAAAGCGTGAATGGGTTCGTCCTAGCGGCATCCCGTTCGACGCGCGTCAATTCCGCGATGAGCACGAGAGCGTCTCTGGCCAGAGCTGCTCCCGGGTAGCCGCCCGCTCCGGCCCAGAACTTTACATTGTCTCGGCCGGAATGTGCGCCGTCGATCCAATGATCGAGCACCAGTCGTCTGCCGTCCGCCTCGAGGATAGCGGGGAGAGTCGCCGGCGTCTTAGGAGCGGGCGCCGGGAATGCATGTCCCGACAATCTCGTGGTAGGAACGCCCCACCTCGCTGTCGTGAGTTCGTCCGATTCGCGCGGAGCAATTGAGAAAACTCGGCAAGTAGCGAGGAAATCAACGACGGCTTCGATCGGATTACGGCCGCACCCAGCAAAAAGGGTAAACGTCGTGTTCGATTCGCGGCCGAGATAATCGAACTGGCCTTCACACGATGTCTTCAAGAGCGTCTCGGCGGCCTCCATGAGTCCCAAGCACGCGAAGACTTGACCGGGATTGCGCAGATCAACGGGGATCGTGAATTCAGGCATCTTCGTTTACCTTCCGCGATGCCGCCCAATCAGAGGCGCGAACGAGCGTTTCGAGCCAAGCCAGCCCCCACGGCCCCCACGTACCTTGTAATCGCAAGTATCTCGAAGCGCACTCCTGAGCAAGTCGCGAGGACGCGCGCGGAGGGGCATTCGGATCGAATGCGTTGATTGCCGGGCGGCCATAGCCATGATGCGTCGCAATCAGATGCAGGGCCAAGTCTCGATCTTCTTCCGGAAGTGCGCTAATGGGAGCGTGGCCGGTAGCGTCCGCGACGGACCCGAATTCATGGCGATAGCCGGCAAGCGCCTTAGGAGCCGCTCCGCCAGCGGTCTTTGCAAAGGGCCGCCCGGATCGTGCCGCATTCATCGCGTTCTGCCAGAGATCGCGATTCTTGCCAGTGTCGTGAAAGGCAGCAGCCTCAGAAAGTACGAGTGACTTGGCCGCGGCCAAGCCTAGGTGTTCGGCGATCCTTAGAGCCTCGCGGCGCGTCCAATCGTGATGTTCGTCGAGGGCTTGCGCCTTTCTCGCGATTGCGGCGTCCCCACTTGTCGATTCGGCATCCCGCCAGAGCTCGACCCAGAGTTCGACTGAATTCTCGTCCTCCGGGGATAGCGACCAGCGATATCCTTCCTTGCGCCAATTTCGCTCGTTGGCCGGCACATAGCGACCCCACCGGATTCTCCTCTGAAAGGACTCGGTAAGATCGAGAAGCCAAGGCCTTTCGTCGATCGTATCATCGATCGTCGCCGGCGGCTCTCCGTGCTTTACGTCGAGCAGACCATGCTCATCGAGGCCCGCAAAACGGGCATCGATTACGAGCACGCGTTCTGCAATATCGCGGTGGAGACGGTCACTCTTCGCTCGAGCCAACGTTCCCATCGTCAAGACGGCCTCGACGTCACCTCGATCGTCTAACGATACAACCAGGGGCCGGTGATCTACGGAGCGGCCCGCCATTACGCCGTCACCTTCTTTCCCACCGAAAGCCTCCAAGCGGTGCTTGAGTAGCTCGACGACGCGGTACGTGGGCGCCTCGAGAACTTCAGACAAATGCGGCGGAGCAGCAGCGAAGTAGCGCTGCAGTTCATCTTGCGCTGCTTCGAGGGTCGCGGGTGAATCGTCGAAGCCCGCGCGAACCGGAAAGCGTGTGCGCCAAACGACACGCGTTGCCGGCTCCTTATCGATCCATCCTCGAATCCATGGGTCGATCTTAGGCCGCCCTGGGTGCACCCGTAAGCTCGTCATGGCCCACGATTCTACAATCGGCCGCGTCAGCTCTGGATAAAGCGGAGGCGATGTTTCCGCAGCCGCGATCATGGCGGCAAGCGGTCTTGCCCGCTTTAGGTTTTGAAGGGCGAGCGGGCTCGCATCCCGGGTGCCATCCGTATCCGGTCGCCACTCGGGCGATTCAAACGGCGCCTTCAACGTCGCGAGCCGTCCTAGCGCGATCTCGTCTTCGGCGTCCTTTTCACTGATGCTCGGCACAATCTCGATGAACGCCGTGCCGGGCGATTGGCGCCGGTTGACGCGCCCGAACCGTTGCACCATCCGCTCCCAAGAAACAAGATCACAAACCAGATCATCGGCATCCAAATCGACGCCTACTTCGCCGGCCGACGTCGCTATGAGGAAAGCCGGCAGCGAGCTAGCGGGGACGGAATCCGTGGGTAGGAAGCGAGAGAATACGCTCTCGGCGGACCCAGGATTCCCAGGCGCGCCGTAGAGCAGCAGGCGCTCGCGAACGCGCCGCTCGCCCACAAACAGCTCCGTAAGGTGCTCGTCTTTTCCGAAGCGTTTCTTCACGAACTCATCGAGCAGCGCGGACACTTGCTGCGCGGTCTTGCGGCTGTTGCAGAAGACGATCACCCGCCGCGATCCGTTCGCAAGTTCCGCGGCTCGCTCGGCAAGCTCTTTCGCAAGTTCCTTGACCTCAACGGTTTCGAGCAGGCGAAGCTTCTTCTCCGACGCGAGCCGCCGCAGCGTCGCCGGATCGCGCTCGTCTTCGGCATCGAGGCGAAAAATGCTCAAATGATCTTGCGTCCTGCCCGTGGCCGAAAGTGCCATCACGTTCATCGCCGGAATAAATTCTGCCGGGCCGACGCGATCCGCATCGGTGAAGCGGACGATCGAGCGGAGCAATTCCTCAAATGGCGGCACGAGATGCGCCTCATCCAACACGATGAGGGAGTCGCTTGCAAGCAACCCGGCGTGCCAAGGCCGCATCCCGAGCGAAACCCCGTATCCTCCGAACAGGAGGCGCGAGCCGATCATGTCGACCGTCCCGACGACGATTGAGGCAGAGTGTGGCCGCTCGAGCCACTTGCGGTTATCGATAAATTGTCCGCGCAACGTCGAGATCGCGATATCTTGCGACGGCAGCAAGCCCAGGTTCGAGCGCCATCGGTGACGCGACGCGGAATCGATCTCATGATCTTCAAGCAACGCGCGAAGTTTGGCGGCAAGCAATTCCGCTTCGTTCGTGGCTTGGTCGACAACGGCGCGGCGATCGACGACATACACGAGCCGCCTCGGAACGGGCGCACCGTGAGCCCGCGCGATGAGCCAAAGCGCCATGACCATGGTCTTGCCAAGCCCGGTCGGGATATCAACGGCGGCTGGAATATGACCCACCATCAGAGATCGCCGCAACAGCCGCCGCTGCCACGGGTAGAATTCGCGGCCATTCGAGAGGCGTCGCTCCAGGAGGTCGATATCGTCCACGGCCAGCGGCGTCACCGTTGGCATCCTTGCATGGAAGCGCCAGCAAAGGGACCTGCCCCGTAGGGCGACCCGGCAGCTCTGGTCGGTAAGATGAACTTCAGAAGCGTGCGGCGAGCCGGCGCTGCACAGGACCAACGGGTCTTGTTATCAGTGACCCTCGTCGTGAGTGTAGTTGGAGCGCCCGTTGAGTCGCACGGACGCCGTGCCGGCGCCACCCGCCCGGCGGCCCTAGCCTGCCGCCCACCGGGATTACCAACGTGCCGATCAAACGCCTCGAGTTCGTCGCATCTGCTCGCAGGGAACTCCAGGAGCTTCCGCGCGACGTCTGCGCGGCGCTCGGCTTTGACCTTTTTGACGTGCAGTTGGGATGGACACCCGTCAACGCGAACCAGATGCACGGCCTCCTTCGAGATGCCGTTGAACTTTCGCGGCACGCTGTTGGCGGCACGTATCGGCTCGTTTATACGGTAAGAATTGGAGAAGCCGTCTATGTCCTCCGCGCATTCCAAGAAAAGTCCAGCCACAGGATCGCCACGCCGCAGCGCGAGCTCCAGCTCATTGCCGCGCGGCTCAACGAAGCGCGCCGTCTCCACGGCTCCCGCAAGTGATTTGGCAGAGAATGGGGTCGTTTCCGGAAGCGGTAACGTATTTGCGGACTTGGACCTTGAAGACGCCGAGGAACTTCTCCTAAGAGCCAAGTTAGTGCACCTCGTCGCGACCGAGTTACGGCGCCGGAAAATCCCAAAAAGCGCGGTCGCTGGTGCAGTTGGGCTTCCGCCTGGAGCAGCCCTTGAGCTCGTGGAGCGAACGCCGTTGAACGTGACCGCGGAAACCATGCTTGCGGTACTCCGCCGCCTCGGCTGCAATATCGATATCGTGGTTTCCGACGCCGACGGCGAGGAAGCCAGCATACGCGTGCGGAGCGAAATGTAAGTTGGACGCTTCCGTGAGACGGGACGCTGAGAGCCGTACGGTTTTGGACCCGCGGGGGAGGTGTTCATCGCCATGCCGCGGGGTAATTCTTCGCTCCGTGACAAATTCTTTGTCACGGCCCTAAAATGCCGGCGGGAGTTCCGTCGGGGACGGCCGGAAGCTTTCCGAAGCGAGGAAACCTCGCAGCGGCTAGTTGAAAGCCGTCAACACCAGCAAATACGTATGGTTTTGGAGCGTCACCGGACCGCTCGAGACGCTGAACGAGATCGTTTGGCCGTTGACCGTACCCGGGTTGAAACCGTCTGCCGTATTTGCCGTGAGATCGTACCCGTATTCATCGAACGTTCGTCCCGACGTGGCGATACCGGCGGGAATCGTTATGGTTGTTAACAATCCCCGCCAATCTTGAAACGTCACGCTCTGCGAGAGCGTGATCTCGAAGGCGGCGAGCGGCGTGCCCGGAATCGATTGAGTCGTGAGTTCCGCGATGTCGTCCGTCGTGGTCACGAGCGTGACCCGAGCGGTGCTTCCGGCGTTATTGGCCGAGTACGCGAACGCACCGCCGTATCCGGCGGCGACCGGAAATGTTACGATCCCGCCCGCCGGCTCGATCGCCGCCGTTGCGGTCGCCGTCGCCGGCGAAGCGGTCGGAAAGGGCGCGGGGAGGGTCGGACCCGCACTGCCCCCACACCCGCCCAAAACGCCGGCCGCGAGCAAGAGCGTCAACCAGAAGCGACCCCGACGTGTCAATTGAACGTGCCGTAGCGGCTTACTACGTCGCGCACGATCGTTTCGAGCTGACGGTTGGTAGAGACGACGTCGGTTTCGTATTTGAGCAGCACGTTGAGGGTCGCGCGAACCATTTCGGGTTCGAGGTCGCCGACGTGCAGCAGCAAGAGCGCGCGTGCCCAATCGATGGTCTCGCTGACCGAGGGCAGCTTCTTGAGTTCGAGTGTCCGCAAACGTTGCACGAACGCGACGAGCTGACGCCGCAGACGCTCCTCGACGTGGGGAACGCGCACCTCGATGATGCGGCCTTCGAGCGCTTGATCCGGGTAGCCGATGTGGAGGTGCAGGCAGCGGCGTTTGAGCGCGTCGCCGAGGTCGCGTGAGTTGTTGGAAGTCAGGATGACGAGCGGGGGCACCTTCGCTTCAAACGTCCCGAGTTCGGGAATCGTAATCGCGTAGTCGGAGAGAATCTCGAGCAAGAACGCTTCGAACTCCTGATCGGATTTATCCACCTCGTCGACGAGCAGCACCGCACCCTCGGGCTGGCGGAGCGCGCGCAGCAGCGGACGCGGTTCGAGAAACGGCTCCGAAAAGAACACCTCGTCGATATCGCCGAGCTTTGCCATGGCGGCATCGAGTCCGACGACGTCGCGCAGCGACTCGCCGAGCTTATCGCGCAGGATCTGCGTGTAAAGCAGCTGCTTGCCGTATTTCCACTCGTAGATCGCCTTGGCTTCATCGAGGCCTTCGTAGCACTGCATGCGGATCAGCGGAAGGCCCGTGAACGCGGCCGTGGCCTTGGCGAGTTCCGTTTTGCCCACGCCCGCGGGACCCTCGACCAAAATTGGTTTGCGGAGGTGGTGCGCGATGTAGATTGCGGTCGATACCTGCCGGTTCGCGATGTACCCGGCCGTCGCGAGGCCCGCTTCCACGCCTTCGATCGAGCTTAAATGCGTGAGGTCTATTCGAATCCGCCGATCGTGGTGCCGCCGTCGATGACGATGGTTTGGCCCGTGATGAACGAGCCCGCGCGCGAAGCGAGCATGACGGCGACGCCCGCCACGTCGTCCACGACGCCGAGTCGGCCGATCGGATATTGTCTCGTGACGAACTTCTCGGTTTCGGGATTCTCGTACAGCGCTTTTGCGAAATCCGTCTTGATCACCCCGGGCGCGAGCGCGTTCACGCGAACGTTCTTCGATCCCCATTCGACCGCGAGGTTGCGCGCGAGCGCCGAATCCGCGGCCTTCGAGAGGCCGTAGGCGCCGAGCAGTTTCGTCCCTTTGATGCCCGCGATGCTCGATACGATGATGGCCGCTCCACCGCCGCGCGCCGCCATGTGCGGCAATGCCATGTTGCAGAGCCAAAGATTCGAACGGACGTTGGAGTTCATGATCTTGTCGTAGGCATCGTCGGGAATCTTCGCCAGCGGCCCGAAATATGGATTGACGGCCGCGTTGCACACGAGAATATCGATCCCGTCCCACTGCGCGACGGTGCGGTCGACCAGCGCCTGCAGCTGCTCTTTGTACCCGATGTTGCACGGCATCGCGATGGCCTCGCCGCCGTTCTCGACGATCTCGGCGCGAGCGGCTTCGCACGCGTCTTCTTTGCGGCTCGAGATCACGACGCGCGCGCCGTGGCGCGCGAAGTGCTTAGCGATCGCGAGCCCGATCCCGCGCGTGGAACCCGTGATCACGGCGACTTTCCCGGTGAGATCAAACAGGTCTTCGACCGAGGTCTCAGCGGTTTCGGCGACGCTCATCGAGCGGCGAACTCCGGCTTGCGCTTTTGCATGAACGCCTGCACGCCTTCGCGCAGGTCCGGACCCTTGGCCGCTTCGTCTTGGATGTCGGCTTCCTCACCAAGCCACTGTTTGAGGTGCGGCAGCATCGCGCGATTGAACGCATGCTTGGTCAGCCCAACGGCGACCGGTGACACGGCCGCGAATTTCTGCGCATACGCGAGCGTTTCGGCTTCGAAATCCGCGGCCGGAACCACCCGGTTGACGAGCCCGATGCGGTGCGCCTCGTGGGCGCCGAGCTTATCGCTCGACCACGCGAGCTCGAGCCCGCGCCCGAACCCGGCGAGCAGCGGCAGCATGAGGCTCGCGCCGCCGTCGGGGATCAAGCCGATCTTCGAGAAGCCGAGGGTCAGGATCGCGTCGTCGGCCGCGATGCGCAGATCGCACGCGAGCGCGATCGAGAGGCCGACGCCCGCGGCGATGCCGTTCAGGGCCGCGATCACCGGTTTTTCGATCGTCCGGATCTGCGTGACGACGACGTTGTAGCCGCGCTTGAGGTGCTCCGCGACCGATATTGGCTCGGGCGCCGTCTGCATGCGCACGAACGCCTCGAGGTCTTGGCCCGCTGAAAAGCCGCGACCGGTACCGCCGAGCACGATCGCCCGCACACCCGTATCGGCTTTCGCCGCCTCGAACGCTGCGATCAGGGCCTCGGTCATCTCCTCGTTGAGGGCGTTGAGTTTGTCCGGCCGGTTCAGCCGGATCGCGAGCACGTTTCCGTGCCGCTCGGTAAGGACGACTTCGCTCATGGAGCGCGCTTCGGCGGCGGGCGGTATGCCACCTTACGTCCGTTCCGGCTGTCTTTACGTTAGAGTAGTGATATGAACGGGAGAATGACGCGGATGAAGATGGTTGGCGGCCTGTGCGCGATGGCGGCGGCTTTGGGCATTCCAAGCAGGCCGGCGGAGGCGGGCGACGAGCATTTCGAGGTTACCAAAACCGACGAGGAGTGGAAGAAACAGCTCTCGTCGGAAGCTTACAACGTGCTGCGCCAGCACGGCACCGAGTACCCGGGATCGAGCCCGCTCGATCACGAGACCCGGGCAGGCGTCTACCACTGTGCCGCCTGCGAACTTGCGCTCTTCGATTCGAAGACCAAGTTCGATAGCGGCACCGGCTGGCCGAGCTTTTACGAACCGCTGCCGCACGCCGTCGAAACCTCGGTGGACAACTCGATGTTTTCGACGCGCACGGAAGTCCATTGCCGGCGCTGCGGCGGCCACCTCGGGCACGTGTTCGACGACGGCCCGAAACCCACGGGGCTGCGCTTCTGCATGAACGGCGTCGCGCTGGATTTCAAGCCGAAGGCATAGGGCCCGCTCGCTCGAGGGCGTAGTGGCGTAGGATGCAGGTCGATACGCTTCCGTTCCTCGACATCACCTCGCCCGACTTCGAATTCGATTCACCCGAGGTTCACGCGGCGCGCAAAGCGAGTTGGCTCGCGCGCACCCCGATCGGCTTCGCGGCCCTGCGCTACGAAGATATTTCCGCGATGCTCAAAGACGGGCGCCTGCATCAGGCGAGCGGTGTGATTCTCGCCATGCGCGGCGTCAGCGACGGGCCGCTCGTCGAGTGGTGGACGGGGGCCGTCCTCAACATCGAAGGCGAGGAGCACACGCGGCAGCGGCGTCTGGTCGCAAAAGCCTTTACCCCGCCACAGGTCGAGCGGCTCCGCCCGTTCTTTCGCGCGACAGCCGAGCGCCTCTGCGATTCGTTCGGTGCGGACGGGCGCACGGAGTTCGTCCAGGCATTTTCCGAACCGTATCCGCTCGAGGGCATCTGCGAGATGCTCGGCATCCCGGCGGAACGGCGCGCGAGCTTTTATGGATGGGCGGGCGACCTCGGCCTCATCTTCAGCAAGAACATCGGGCAGCCCGAAGTGCGCGCGAAAGCCGAAGCCGGACTGCTCGCGCTCTTCGCATGCGCGGACGAAGTCGTCGCCGATCGCACGCGTGAGCCCGGCGACGACCTCGTGTCCGCGTTGATCGCAGCGGAAGTCGATGGGCAGCACTTGACGACCAAAGAACTGCGGAGCACGATCGCCGGCCTCGTGTTCGCCGGGAACGATACGACGCGCAATCAACTCGGGCTCGGCATGATCGCTTTCTCCAAACACCCCGAACAATGGGAACACCTGCGGCGTCAACCCGACCTCGCGCCGCGCGCCGTCGATGAGATGATGCGCCTCTTCCCGACGATCTCGGTCGTACCGCGTATCGTGCGCGAGGAAGGCGTTGAATATCACGGCTTCCACTTCAAGCCGGGCTTCGTGATCGCGGTGGTGCTCGCATCGGGAAACCAAGACGAAGCGGTCTTCGGCGACGCGCCGTTCGATATCACGGTCGAGCGTCCAGCCGGCCATCTCACCTTCAGCGGCGGCATTCACCGGTGCCTCGGCATGTGGCTCGCTCGCGCCGAGATGCAAGAAGCTCTGACGGTCTTATCGGGGCGCTTCGCTCGCGTCGAGCCCGATGGTGAGCCGACCTGGCAGCCCGGCCTCGGCATCGACGGACCGACGACCTTGCCGCTGCGTTTCGTCGCGGGCTGAGGCGAAGCGACAGACCCACATTAATGCAATAGGCCGGAGACGATGTTGATCGCGAGAGCCAGGATCATCGTGCTGTATGCGAACGAGATAAGGGCGTGGAACAACACGAGCCGGCGTACGCGGCGGTCGGTGATCTGGACGTCCGACACTTGGAACGTCATGCCGATCACGAACGAAAAGTAGGCGAAATCGAAATCGTTCGGATCGTCCGTGCCCGGAAACTTGAGGCCGCGATCGGCTTCGTTATCGTCGTCGTCGTCAAAATAGTAGATGTGCGCATAACGCAACGTGAAGATCGTGTGGATCAGCAGCCAGCCAATGACGACGGCGCCGATCGCGAGACCGTCGGCGATGCCTTTTTCAGACGCGGTGTGAAGTGCGGGACCGTGGCCGAGAATTGCGACCGCGGAAGCGAGGCCCGCAGCGACGCTCAGCAAGACCACCGCCAGAACGACGTTTCTGCCGGGATCCTCGAGGGCCGCACGGCGCTGCGTCCGTGCCGGATCCGAGTGCATGGCAAGCGCCCAGAACGCCGCGACGAGCACGGCGGCTGTAGCATCGTACGCAGCGACCGCGCGCGAGATTCCGCGCAGCCACGCCGGAGCCCCGAGTACTACTGCGGCCGCGGTCAGTACCGCGATCGCGAAGCCGATGAGCCGATTGCGCCATACAACGCTCATATGATTCCGCTCACAAGCGTACTCCGCTCACGAAGGCGATTCGTAAAGAAGATTGGTGGTACTTTAGAATCGTATTTTGCCGCCGATATCATGAGTATGGGCGGCTGAACGTTCGACCGCGGCGACTACCTTACTTTTATGGATATCGCTCACAGTACGTTCAGTTCGCCTATTTTTATTGTCCGCTATTTAGCGAGCAGGCGCGCCGCGAGCGGCAGCACGAGAGCGTGCGGCATGTGCCGGCCCATCGCAGCGCTCAAAAGATTCGGAACGCCGGTTACCACGACCGGCAGTCCCGATTTCATCGCGCGATAGCCTTGGCGCGCAACCTCCGCCGACGTCATCATTCCGCTCTTGAGAAATGGCGAACTCTCGTCGATGTTTGCGGCTTTCTGAAAACCGGTCTTCGTCGCGCCGGGACACACGGTCGTGACCGTGACGCCCGTGCCGCGCAATTCGTACGCGATCGCTTCGCCGAAGCTGAGCACGTAGGCTTTGGTCGCACAATACACCGCCATGTGCGGCCCGGGCTGAAACGCCGCCGTCGATGCGAGGAGCATGATGCGGCCCTTTTTCTTCGCGAGCATGCCAGGCAAGAGCGCACGCGTGAGGTCGGTGAGCGTCACGACGTTGAGCTGCGTCATCTCGGCCAGCATCGCCGCATCCGCGTCGGCGAAATCGCTATTGTCTCCGAACCCGGCGTTGTTGATGAGCACTTCCGGTTCGATTCCAAGTTGCGCGATTTCCGCCGCAAGTGAAGCACCCGCTCCCGGCTTCGCAAGGTCGTGCGTGAGCACGTGGGTCGCCGTCGCGTGCTTGGTGTGCAGGTCGGCGGCAACGCTCTCGAGCGCCGCCGTGGTCCTCGCTACGAGGACGAGATCGTATCCATCCTTCGCAAGTTCGCTTGCGAAATCGATGCCGAGGCCGCTGGACGCGCCGGTGACGACCGCGAGCGGCTTTCCAGTTGTTTGCACCGCTAAGCCGCCTTTTTTTGATGGAGCCAAATTCGGTTGCCGTCCGGATCGCTTACGACGGAAATCCAGCATCCCGGAAGCTCGTGCGGCTCGCTCGCCTCGACTCCGACGGCGGCAAGTGCCGCTCGAAATGCAGGCAAATCAGCGATTTCGAGCGCCAGCGATTGAGCGGTGCCCGCGGTCCCGACTTGCTCGAAATTCCCAATCCCAAACGTGCTGCCCGATACCTCGAATTCCACCCAGTATGGTGCTTCGGGGCCTTCCTGTTTGAGTCCGAGGGCATCGCGGTAGAACGCGAGCGCGCGCGGCATATCCGTCACGGGATACATCGTAAAGGCAACGTGGGAAACCGACATGTTGAATCTCTCTCCGAACTTCGAATAGCAGAAAGAGTCCTTCGCGCGACGCCGGCAATTACGCTTCCTCGATTGCCGGGCGATCAATTGGGCAGCCGCGCAGCTGAAGTTTCCTATTTCGTAAGGAATTTCCGGAAAAGGGGCCACGTGTCGCCCTCGGAAACACCCACGGCGCCCCTTGACACGAAAGAACGCCTTGCCGCCGCCATTTTACGCGCTGGCCGCGATCGACGTCATGACGACGACGGCCAACGGTGCGGTCGTCGCGCTCGGCAGTTCTACGTTCCAGGGGTACGAATCGGAGCAGGACGAGTACGACCACGTCATCGATTTGCTGGGCGGCGATATCAACGCAGACATCCCGTCCGGGATGCGCAAAGGCATCGTGAACATGGGACTCGGTGGAGACAGTCTCTACGTTGCGCTCGCCGGGCGGTTCGCGCGCGGCGTGTTCACGCAGACGGGCGTCACTGGTGTCATCCTCTACGACATCAACGACTCGACGACTCAATCGGCCCGTCGAGCGCTCACAACGTCCAAACCGTCGAGGCGAGCTACCGGCTCGCGGTCGCGGAATCCCACGCGCACGGTATCCGCGTCTTCTGCTCCACGTGGGCCCCCGAATCGCTCTCCGACGCCGGCGAGATCGTCTCGGGCGAGCGTAGCCAAGTCAACCAATGGATCCTCAATAGCAGCATTTGCGACGACACCGTCGACTGGGCGACGGTGCTAGCCGACCCTGAAGTGCCGTTGACCTACAACCCAATTTACTTCAGCGACTCGATCCACCCCAACGCCGCCGGCCACGCCGCGATGGCAAATGCGACCCCGGTGACGCGCTGGTTCGAGGCAGGCCGCTACCCGTAGCACGCCGGCGCTAAAGGCGCGAGTCGCACGCACGACGCATCCACGTGGCGTGCGACCGCCTCGCCTCCGGCTCAAAAAGATCCCATGAACCCGACCGTGACGCTGCGGCACCGCCACGTGATGCCGTTCGGCGCCCAGCTGCTCGATCACCGCGCCGGCGTGCGCTTTCGCCTCTACGCACCGGGCAACGCTGATGTGGACGTCGTCTACGATGCGGGCGAGGGCGAGCGGCGTTCGAGGATGGCCGCTCTCGCGGGTGGTTGGTACGAGCACGTTGCGAGCGACGGCTGCGCCGGCACGCGGTACCGTTTCGCGATCGCGGGCCTGCTCGTGCCGGATCCGGCGGCGCGTTTCGCGCCCGAAGGCGTGCATGGGGCAAGCGTGGTGATCGATCCGATCGATTTCGCTTGGCCGCGGAACGAGTGGAACGGCCGGCCCTGGGTGGAACACGTCTTCTACGAATTGCACGTCGGCACGTTTACGCCCGGAGGCACGTTCGCAAGCGCGATGCAGAAACTCGAGACGCTCGCGGAACTCGGCGTTACCGCGGTCGAGTTGATGCCGCTTGCCGAGGCTCCCGGCACGCGGAATTGGGGTTACGACGGCGTGTTGCCGTTCGCACCTTCACACAATTACGGGAAGCCGGACGACCTCAAGGCGTTCATCGTGCGGGCCCATGCGTGCGGCCTCGCGGTCTACCTCGACGTCGTTTACAATCACTTCGGACCGGAAGGCAACTACCTGCACGCGTATGCCAAGGCGTTCTATACCGACGAATTCCAGACGCCGTGGGGTGCGGCCATCGACGTGGATGACGATCGCCCCGACGTGCGCCGCTTTTTCATCGAGAACGCCCTCTATTGGCTGCAAGAATACCGCTTCGACGGATTGCGCCTCGATGCGGTTCACGAAATCTACGATCGCCCGCATCGCCGCTTCTTGCGCGAGCTCGCGCGGACCGTGCACGAGCGTGCGGACCATCGCGTCTACTTGGTGGCCGAGAACGAGGCGAACGAGGCGTCGCTGCTCGAAGCGGGATTCCGCGCGCAGTGGGCCGACGATGCCCACCATGGCATCCACGTCGCGGTCGCCGGGCAGACCGACGGGTACTATGCGGACTATACGGATCACACGGTGCGGCACATCGCGCGCACGCTCGCGAGCGGGTTCGCGTACCAGGGCGAGCATTCGAATCGCAAAGGGGCGGCGCGCGGCGAACCGAGCACCCACCTCGAGCTCGGCTCGTTCGTGACGTTCCTGCAAAACCACGATCAGATCGGAAACCGGCCGTTCGGCGATCGCATTACGGCGATCGCGCCCCGCGCGGCCGTCCGCGCCGCAGTCGCACTGCTGCTGCTCGCTCCGACGACGCCGCTGATCTATATGGGCGAGGAATGGGGAGCGAGCACGCCCTTCCTGTACTTCTGCGATTTCGAACCCGAACTCGCGCGCAGCGTCAGCGAAGGGCGGTACGCCGAATTCGCCGCGTTCGCCGAGTTCGCGGATCAGGGCGCGCGGCGGCACATTCCCGATCCAGCGAGCGCGGAGACGTTCGCGGCGAGTATCCTGCGCTGGGACGAGCGCGAGCGCGAACCACACGCGGCGTGGCTCGCACTCTATCGGCATCTGCTGACCGTGCGGCGCGAAGAAATCGTCCCGCGGATCGAACGCGTGCGCGGGACGGACGCGAGCTACGATGTCTTCGGCGATCGCGCGCTACGCGTGCGCTGGCAACTTCGCACCGGAATGCTGCGCGTCGAAGCGAACCTCGGCGAGCTAGCGACGAGCGGCTTCGACGAACGTCCGGACGGCCGGGTGCTGTATGCCACGCACGCGGGGGCCTACGCGGGCGGGGTCGCTCCCCCATGGAGCGTTCGTTGGTCGCTCGCGTGACGCGCCCCGCGAACGTTCCGCCAACGCCCCTCTCCACCTATCGTCTCCAGTTCTCACCACGCTTTCGCTTCGAAGACGCACGCGCGATCGTTGCATATCTCTCCGCGCTCGGCATCGACTACATATACGCGTCGCCTTACCTGCGGGCGCGGCCGGGCAGCGAACATGGCTACGACGTGGTCGATCCCAACAGCCTCAACCCGGAGATCGGCACGCCGCAAGAACACTCCGCGCTGATCGATACGGCGCAGGCTGCCGGGATCGGGCATCTCCTGGACTTCGTTCCGAACCACATGGGCATCGGCGGGAGCGAAAATCCGTGGTGGCAAGACGTGCTCGAATGGGGCGAAAGCTCGCCGTACGCGAAATACTTCGATATCAATTGGCGGCCGCTGCGTTCGGAGATGCGCGGCAAGGTGCTCGTGCCGTTTCTCGGCGACTACTATGGACGCGTACTCGAACGGGGCGAACTCGTGCCGTGTTTCGAAGCCGCCGCTGGAACGTTTGCAATCGCGTACTTCGAGCGCCACTTTCCGCTCGCCACCCACACCTACGGAAAACTGCTCGCCCGCGCCGCCGAAAACGTGGCGGGTTCGGCGTGGCCGCTTCGCGCACTCGCGGCCGAGTTTAACGACGCATCGCACGAACGTGCCGGCGAGCTGAAAGCGGAACTCGCCGACGTCGCACGCGATCCCATCGTGGTGGCCGCAATCCAAAACGCGCTCGAAACGTTCAGCGTGGGTGAGGACCCGGCGGGCATCGACCGGCTCGACGATCTGCTCGGGCGGCAGCACTACCGCTTGGCCTATTGGCGGGTCTCCGCAGACGAGATCAACTACCGCCGCTTCTTCGACATCAACGATCTCGTCGGCGTTTGCGTCGAAGATGCCGAAGTTCTCGGCGCGACCCATCGTTTCGTCTTCGAGCTGATCGCGTCGGGGCGCGTGCAGGGGCTGCGCATCGACCACATCGATGGCCTCTTTAATCCCGGCGGTTATTGTGCGCTGTTGCAAGATCGGGCGGAAGCGCTCGGGCATCCGCAATACCTCGTCGTCGAGAAGATCCTCGCCCGCTCCGAAAAGCTGCGCGACGATTGGCGCATTGCCGGCACCACGGGCTACGATTTCATGAACCTCGTGAACGGCGTGTTCGTGGACGAGCGCGCCGAAGGTCCGTTCGACAAGCTTTACCGGCGCTTCGCCGGGATCTCAACCACTTTCGACCAATTCGCCTATCGGGCGAAAAAAGACATCATCCGCACGGCCCTCGCGAGCGAGATCGAAGTGCTCGCTACGATGCTCGATGGCATCGCCGAGATGGATCGCAGTTCGAACGACTATACCTTCAACGTGCTCCGCGACGCGCTGGTTGAGGTCGTCGCGTCGTTTCCGGTCTATCGTACGTACGTCACGAACGACCACGTCGAAGCCGAGGACGCGAAGTACATCGACGGAGCGGTCGGGATCGCGCGCAAGCGCAGCGAACTCGGCGACGACCTCGTTTTCGATTTCGTCCGCGACGTCCTCACGGTCGCGGCCCCCAACCGCTCGCCGAAATACGATCGGCGCGCCGTGCTGCGCTTCGCGATGAAGTTCCAGCAATACACGAGCCCGGTGATGGCCAAAGCCGTCGAGGACACGGCCTTCTATCGCTACGTGCGCCTGCTCTCGCTCAACGAGGTCGGCGGCGATCCGCGCCGTTTCGGCACGTCGCCCGCGCAGTTCCACGCCGAAAGCGCCGAGCGCGCGCACAAATTTCCGCACGCGATGCTCGCGACCGCCACCCACGATCACAAGCGCGGCGAAGATACCCGCACGCGCATCGACGCGCTTTCGGAGGTGCCGGACCTGTGGGAGCGCGCGATCCGCCGCTTCAATCGCGCCAACCTCCGCCACAAGACCGAAGTAGACGGGGCCCTTGCGCCGACGGAGAACGACGAATATCTGCTCTATCAAGTACTGATCGGAACCTGGCCGACGCAGTGGCTTGCGGGCGGCGCGGTCGATCCGGACGAGCTTACGGTGTACGTCGAACGCATCCGCGATTACTTACAGAAAGCGATGCGCGAGGCTAAGTTCCGCTCGAGCTGGACGAACCCCAACCTTGCCTACGAGGCCGCAACGCGCGACTTTGCGAGCGCAATCCTAAGCGGCGACGACACGCCGTTTCTGCGCGAACTGCGCGAGCTGTCACGGCAGTGCGCGACGATCGGCGCGACATCCAGCCTCGCGCAGACGACACTGAAACTGATGTCGCCGGGCGTCCCGGATATCTACCAGGGTTGCGAATTTTGGGACCTGTCGCTCGTGGATCCCGATAACCGCCGGCCGGTGGACTACGCGCAGCGGCTGCAAGCGATCGAAACGTTCCGCGAACGCTGCGCGCGCGGCGAGCAGGCGGCCCTCGCACGCGAACTCGTCGCGGGCTGGCAGGACGGCCGCATCAAGGCCTACGTCACGTGGCAGTTACTCCACCTCCGCCGCGAACGGCGCGATACGTTTCTCTGTGGAGCATACGACGCGCTCGAAATCTCGGGATCGCGCGCGCACAACGTGCTCGCTTTCGCACGCAACGACGTGATCGTCGTCGTCCCGCGCCTCGTCCGCCGCCTCCTCGAACGCGCCGACGGACCGCCCGCAGTGCGCTTCGATAACGAGCGCGTCGTCCTGCCGGCTTCCGCCGCAGCGCGCTACGTGGACCGCTTCACAGCTAAGGGGTTCGACATTCGTATGGACCGAACGGAAAAACA